>Ga0207141_10016_pt1 | contig 55347 bp, 40 predicted proteins | sample Alteio_BWMinHeat_5_FD_153553 | JGI IMG/M metagenome (GOLD analysis project Ga0207141, IMG submission 153553) | Enriched cells from forest soil in Barre Woods Harvard Forest LTER site, Petersham, Massachusetts, United States -... | ecosystem: Environmental > Terrestrial > Soil > Temperate forest >... | reverse complement strand
TCAGAGCTTTCGATTTGCCCAACCGTCCTGTAGGCAGGATGAGCGCCGTCGATATAATCGCCATTCAGGCTGAAGCTTCCCTGCAGATGGGTGTGTCCGAAAAACGTGTTCGTGATCGAAGACACCATCAGAGGCGCAACCGCATCTCCAACGTTCACGACGTATTCATCCTCGTGAACGGGCGATCCGTGCACAAATTGGGTATCTGGCAGCCCCTCGATTTGAACCGGACCTTGCGGCAAGGAACGAAGCCATTCCAGATTTTCCCTGGTTAGCTGGTCGCGCGTCCATGACGAAGCCAGGGCGGCTACAGGATTGAAATCCTTGATGTCGATCAGACCGCACACCGCTTTGTCGTGATTACCGCGTACGAAGTGCTTACCCAGTCCGCGCGATCGTTCGATGACTTCATTGGGACTGGCGCCGTACCCGACGATATCACCCAGATTGACCACCAGATCGTGCGCTGGAGCAGCCGCGAGGCAGGCCTCAAGAGCTTCGAGATTGCTGTGAATATCGCTTACCAGGAGTACGCGCACTGATCACCAAGCAAAATGGCGATTATAGACCCAAAGGGACCTTGGAGGGCGGACACTTGATCCGGTTGTTGGATCTGGATTTCCTATATTGAAAACGAAAGCGGACAGAAGCGTCCGCTCTACAGGTTCCGTCATGGATTAACCACGGGGCACCGCGCCCAGTGACCTTTCGCTACCTCGACCAACGGCGGGAGACTGCGATTGCATTCCGCTGCGCGGAACGCACAACGAGGTTCGAACGGACATCCTGGAGGAATCGCATGCATGGGCGGCACCGTGCCTTCAATCGTCTGGAGCGGCCGCGTACGATCCGTCTTCAGCGTAGGCACCGCGTTCAGAAGCCCACGAGTATAAGGATGCGCTGGAGCAGTGAAGATGTCGCGCTTTGATCCCAGTTCCACGAGGTTGCCGGCGTACATCACGGCGATGCGATCGGCGACGTGAGAGACCACCGCAAGGTCATGCGAAATAAACAGCATGGCCAGGCCAAACTTGGCTCGAAGCTCAGCCAGCAGTTCGAGAATCTGCGCCTGGACTGTAACATCGAGTGCGGTAGTGGGTTCGTCCGCGATCAGCAATGCCGGACGATTCACTACTGCCATGGCAATCATGATGCGCTGCCGCATTCCTCCGGAAAGCTGATAGGGGTAGTCGCGAGCGCGAAGGGCGGGGTTTGGAATGGCGACATCTTCCATGACCGACACGGCCCGGTCCCAGGCCGTCTTTTTTGTGAGCGTGGTGTGCGCCGCGACGGCCTCGGCGATCTGCTCGCCCACCCGCATAACCGGATTCAGTGCGGTCATCGGTTCCTGAAAAATCATCGCCACCTGCGATCCGCGTAGGCCCCTCATTTCCTCATCCGGAAGGCGCAATAAATCACGTGCTGAGCCGTTTCCGTTGGCGAACAGCAGTTCCCCTCCAACTCGCGCTTGCGCGGGTAGCAGACGCATCAGGGCCAGCGAAGTGACCGATTTCCCCGAGCCCGATTCGCCGACGAGGCCAAGAACCTCGCGGGGAGCGATAGTCAAAGTCAAGTCATGAACCGCCCGCAAGGGCTTTGCGTTCGAGCCTTGGGTTGGGAACTCGACGGTAAGACGCCGCACATCGAGGAGCGGGGGCACGAGGGCTATCCTAGCAGGGCAAATGTCGCATCGTAAGTTTCAATCTGGCAGTCTGAAATGACTTACGAGGAGCGTGTGCAGAACGCCCAGAAGGTGAAAAATGATGCACATTGACAGTGCCTGAGTGCTCGATGTATCTTCGCCGGACGATTGCTCGTTGCTGCCCAGAGATGCTTCCCCATTTTGACGTCGCAACCGAGTCGCCGACACTTCCAGCCATTCAAGGATAATGCGATGAATCGAACTTCCCCGTCATCTCAATACGGCAAGAACGTTTGTCTCCTATTCACTTTGGCGTTTGTCGTTTGCCTTGCCATGGCCAAGCCAGTTCAGGCGCAACTGCCGCTGGTCAAAATCAGCAGCGATTCTTTCACCAATCCCGAAAGCCAGCACAAGAGCGAGGTAGAGCCGTCCACCTACTCTTGGGGCTCTACCATGGTCGCCGCCTTTCAAGTTGCGCGGATCAGCGGCGGTGGCGGCGCCGACGTCGGGTTCGCCACGACCACCGATGGTGGCCAAACCTGGACGCAGGGATTGCTGCCGGGCTTAACCGTCCACTACAAAAAGGGAACCAATTCGGCAGCCAGCGATGCGTCGGTGGTCTATGACGCGAAACACGGTTATTGGCTGATTTCGACCCTTCCGCTTGGCAACGCAGGAGCCAATATCGCCACCAGCCGCTCCAAGGACGGTTTGCACTGGGGAAATCCGATTTACGTGGACAAAAGCGGCGGCGACGACAAGAACTGGATCACCTGCGACAACACCTCCACCAGCCCCTTCTACGGCAACTGCTATACCGAGTGGTCGGGTGTCTTCATGAGTACTTCCACCGATGGCGGATTGACTTGGGGGCCGCCCAAGACTGCAAGCGGCGCGAACGGCACCGGTGCCGAACAACTCGTGCTGCCTAACGGCACGGTCGTAGTTCCGTTTTATAGCGGTGCAATGCAAGCCTTCATTTCCACCAACGGTGGCGGCAGTTGGGGCAACACCGTGACCATTTCCCAGATCAACACTTTTCAGGGAAACAGCTCCCTGCGTAGTGTGGGCCTGCCCTTTCCTTCCACTGGAATCGACAAAGGCGGGAAGATTTACGTGGTGTGGTCGGATTGCAGTTTCCGCTCAGGCTGCAGCACCAATGACCTGGTGATGAGCACTTCCACCAACGGGAAGAAGTGGACCAAACCCGTGCGTATTCCGATTGACCCGCTCTCCAGCACGGTGAACCACTTCATCCCCGGACTGGCGGTGGATCGCGCCACCTCGGGGGCAACCGCGCACCTCACCACAACTTATTATTACTATCCCCAGGCTGACTGCACCGATTCTACCTGCCAGATCGACGTGGGTTTCACCACCTCTCAGGACGGCGGTAAGACTTGGACTGCGGGGAAACAACTGGCGGGGCCGATGAAAATAAGTTGGCTTCCCAATACGTTCTCTGGACCGATGCTCGCAGACTACTTATCGTCGTCGTACGTGAACGGCAAGGGCTTCGGGGCCTTCATGGTGGCAAAGGCGCCTTCCGGGGGACTCTTAAACCAGGCCGCCTACACTACCAAGAATCCGCTGGAGGCTTCGGCGGACGAACCTCGGTTCAGTTCTCGAGGCGAGAAACGCATCCCGGGAATACATCCTGACCGGCCAATGCCTAAGAACCAGGGTGAGGAAAGAGAGTCGGGGCCTCCTCCTGCGAAAGACTTGCGCAAACAGTGAGGCTTGCTAGACGCCGCCGACAGACATATCGGCGGTGTCTTGTTTTAGCGGTGTCCCTCTGCAGTCAATGTGCAAGAAGCTTCACATTGACACTGCCGGAACCGCGGTGTATCTTCGCCAAGCGCTACTACTACCGCGCCTCGTTGCGTCCTCGAATGCCCTCCCCATTCAACCGCAGCGGTTTTGCAGTCATGTAAATTCCATAGACCAAGGATAATCAGTATGATTCGAACTTCCCTTAGCTCTTCGAGTGGCAGCAAAATCTCTGCCTTCTTCCCGTTGCTATTGGCCTTTGCTACCGCGTTCGCAGTGATCGCGCCCGCACATGCGCAGTCCAATCTTGTAAAGCTCAGCACGGATACGTTCCACAATACTGACAGCGAACACAGGACAGAGGTCGAGCCAGATACGTTCGCCTGGGGCTCTACCATTGTGAGCGCCTTTCAGGTGGCGCGCGTCCCCGACGGCGGCGGCGCCGACGTGGGGTTTGCTACTTCCAAGGATGGGGGCAAAACCTGGACGCACGGATACCTTCCCGGCCTTACGGATCACTACAAGGGTGGAAGGTTCACGGCCGCAAGCGATGCGGCGGTTGCATACGACGCAAAGCATGGCCAATGGCTGATTTCGACTCTTCCCATCACTAACAATCAGGGAGAGGCCGTGGCCACCAGTCGTTCGGCGGATGGACTCACGTGGGGAAAGCCGGTCATCGTGGATCAGAGCGGCTCTGACGACAAGAACTGGATCACATGCGACAACACTCCGACCAGTCCCCACTACGGCAATTGCTACACCGAATGGGACGAGCCCGGTCTTGGCGATCTCATCTTCATGAGCACTTCCACCGATGGCGGATTGACCTGGAGCCCGGGTAAGAATACGGCGGATTCAGCGTCAGGTCTGGGCGGGCAGCCGTTGGTGCAGCCGAACGGAAACGTGGTGGTCCCCATCGACGGCTTCGGCGGAATGATCGCTTTCAGTTCGACCGACGGAGGCAAGAGTTGGAGCAGCACATCGTTAATCGCCAACCAAAACTTTCGCGGCGAAGATGGGGGTCTGCGCAGCCCTGGGTTGCCTTCCGCGGCAATCGATGGCGCGGGGACGATTTATGTGGTATGGCCGGATTGCAGCTTCCGCAGCGGCTGCAGCACGGATGACATCGTGCTGAGCACTTCCACCGATGGTAAGACGTGGACCAATCCGGTGCGCATCCCGATTGACTCGATCAATAGCACCGTGGACCATTTCATCCCCGGACTCGGCGTCGACCCCGCCACTTCCGGAACAACTGCGCACCTCGCCTTGACCTACTATTACTATCCAGTCGCGAGTTGCGGCAGTTCGTGCAAGTTACAAGTAGGTTTCACGGTTTCGCAGGATGGAGGCAAGACCTGGACGGCCGGGAAACACCTGGCTGGACCGATGAAATTGAGCTGGCTGCCGCAATCGCAAAATGGGTTGATGGTTGCCGATTACCTCGCGGTCGCATACTCGAATGCGAATCCGTTTGGAGTATTTGCCGTAGCCAAAGCGCCCACTAGTGGAAAGTTTAATGAAGCGATGTACACCACGAAGGCGCCCCTTCTGGCGTCGGCTAGAGAGCGGCGATTCAGTTCAAAGCGCGAAAAGCCCGTGCCTAACGCGAAGGGAAAATACGTTTGGAAGTACTACGACGACGACGGAGAGTACCCTATTCCACCGTCGAAGCAAATAAACCTCCCGAAGCAGAAGTAGAATTTGTGTCGAAGGCGGCTGCCACCACTCCGGCTGTTTGGCAGCCGTCAAATCTGAAAATCTACGAATGTTGAAATCTCAGTTGATAAGGAAAAATCTCATGAATCGAAATGCCCTTGCTCTCATGATAGCGGCGGTCCTTTGCGTGGTCTTGGTAACGGGTGCAAATGCGCAACTCGTAAAGATCAGCAACGACAGCTTCCACAACTCCTCGAGCCAGCACAAAACCGAAGTTGAGCCTGATACATATTCGTGGGGCTCGACCATGGTTGCCGCTTTTCAGGTGGCGCGCGTTGCAGGTGGCGGCGGCGCGGATCTAGGATTCAGCACTTCCACGGACGGCGGCAAGACCTGGACCTTCGGTTCTCTCCCCGGATGGACGGTAAACTACAAGCAGGGCAAAGCCGACGCCGCCAGCGATGCGTCCGTGGTTTATGACGCAAAACACGGCGTGTGGCTGATTCAGGGCTTACCCATTTCAAACTCGGGAGTGAATCTTTCTGTCAGCCGCTCCACGGATGGACTCACCTGGAGCAAACCCATCGTGATCGACGGCAACGAAGTGGACGACAAGAACTGGATTACGTGCGACAACACTTCGACGAGTAAATTCTATGGCAATTGTTACGCGGAATGGGACCAGGCGTTTAGCACCGGCCTAATCCAAATGAGCACTTCCAAGGACGGGGGATTGACCTGGAGTCCGGGCATTCCCACGGTGGACCAAGCCGGTGGATCGGGGGCAGAACCGCTGGTGCTCCCGAATGGCACGGTCGTGGTTCCGTACCTGGGAAATAACATGCAGGGATTCACTTCGACCAACGGTGGTAAGAGCTGGGGTGCGAGTTTCCAGATCGCCAACGTCAACACCTTCCAGGGGAACAGCAGCTTGCGAAGCGTCGGCTTGCCTTTCCCTTCCACCGGCATTGACAAGTCGGGAAAGCTCTACGTGGTGTGGTCGGATTGCAGCTTCCGCTCCGGTTGCAGCACCAACGATCTGGTGATGAGCACTTCGACAAACGGTACAAAGTGGACCAGCCCCGCCCGCATTCCGATCGATCCCCTTAGCAGTACGGTCGACCACTTTATTCCCGGGCTGGCAGTGGATCGATCCACCGGTGGCGGCACTGCCCACCTGACCACAACTTATTATTATTATCCACAAGCCAACTGCAACGATTCGACCTGCCGGGTGCACGTTGGCTTTACCACATCTGCGGATGGAGGCAAGACGTGGACAGCCGGAAAAGATGTGGGCGCTGGGGCGATGCAGATAAGTTGGTTGCCGAACTCGCAGAACGGTCCGATGCTTGCCGACTACCTGTCATCCTCGTACGTCAACGGCAAAGCATTCGGAGTTTTCATGGTGGCCAAAGCGCCTTCGGGCGGAGTCTTTAACGAGGCCGCCTACACCACCAAGAACCCGCTGGAGGCTTCGGCGGACGAGCCTCGCTTCAGTTCACGAGGCGAGAAGCGCATACCGGGCATCCACGCGGACCGTCCATTCCCCAGGAACCAGGGTGAGGAAAGGGAGTCAGCACCACCTCCATCAACTAAGTAATGGCAACACTTTTGCTTAACCATCGCCGGCGTAACCCGCCGGCGGTGTTTTGTTTGGTCGTGTGAAATAAGCTGCACATTGACAGTGGCAAGAACGGCGGTGTATGTTCGCCAAGCGCTTCTACTAGCGCGAATCGTTGCGTCCTGGAATGCTCTCCTCATCCAAAGCGCGGCGGCTTTGCCAGCGGTGATACTGCACTGTACAAGGATAATCCCAATGAATCGAACTTCCCTGAGACAAAGTGACCGCAATCAGTCTGCACTCTTCGCATTGTTGTTGTCGTTTTCGATTGCGCTGGCAATGGCGATTCCCGCCAGTGCGCAATTCACGCTGGTAAAAATCAGCGCCGATAAATTCAAGAACTCCGACAGCGTTCATCGGACGGAAGTCGAGCCCGACTTCTTTTCCTGGGGAAATACTATTGTGGGTGCGTTCCACGTCGCCCGCGTGCCGGGATCCATCGGATGGGGCAGCGCGGATGTGGGGTGGTCGACTTCCACCGACGGCGGCAAAACGTGGACCTATGGCATTCTGCCCGGACTGACGGACAAATACAAAAACGGACCTTATGGGTGGGCTGCGGACCCTTCCGTTGCCTATGACGCCAAGCACAAAGAATGGTTGATTTCGACGCTTCCCCTTGCGCAGCAGGAGAACTCCAACACGATTGGCGACGTGGCCGTGAGCCGCTCCTCGGACGGCATCCACTGGGGAAAGCCAGTCATTGTGGACAACACCAAAGAGGACGATAAGAATTGGACCACGTGCGATAACACGCCCACTAGTCCGTTCTACGGCAACTGCTACACGGAATGGGACCAGGCGTATGGCAGCGGGGACGTCTTGATGAGCACCTCCCGCGACGGCGGGCTGACCTGGAGCCCGGGAAAATCCTCTGCCGACAACGCCGGCGGCCTGGGCGGCGAGCCCGTGGTTCAGCCTAACGGCACAGTCATTGTGCCGTTCTTAGGCGGCGGCATCGACGCCTTTCGTTCTACCGATGGTGGCAAGACTTGGAGCTCCACGGTAGTCATTTCTTCCGTCAGCAGCCACGCGGAAGACGGCAACTTTCGGAGCTTCGCGGATATGCCCTCTGTAGGAGTCGACGGAGCCGGAAAGGTCTACGTGACCTGGTGGGATTGCCGTTTTCGCAGCGGCTGCAGCTCGAACGATATCGTCATGAGCACCTCGACGGATGGCCAGAAATGGAGCGCTGCGAGCCGCATTCCGATCGACCCCGTTAAGAGCACAGTCGACCACTTTATTGCTGGAATCGGAGTCGATCCCGCGACCTCCGGCAGTACCGCTCACCTCACTGTCGTTTATTACTATTACCCGGTCTCGGCCTGCGGCAGTTCCTGCAAGTTGGACGTGGGCTTTGTCACCTCCCAAGATGGTGGCAACACTTGGACTGCGGGAAAACAACTGGCGGGACCGATGAAATTAACTTGGCTGCCGGTCTCAGATGCTGGGTATATGGTCGCTGACTACATCGGGGTTACCTATACGAATGGAAGTCCGCGCGGCATATTTGCGGTGGCGCATGCTCCTTCCGGCAGCATTCTGAATGAAGCGATGTACACGACCAAGGAACCGCTATTGGCTTCGTCCGGTGAGGCTCGGTTCAGTTCGAAGGGCGAGAAGCCAGTACCTGGCGCAAAGTCGGATCACGAAATGAAGTTCTACTACGACGACGAAGGCCGTGTGAGGATTCCGGCGTCGAGGTTGATTCCGCCCGCGAAGCAGAAGTGAAGTTGGACTTCGAACCCAAACCGCCAGCATCTCAGTGCTGGCGGTTTTTTACTGGCACTTTGAGAATCTGTGGACTTGGCTCCCAACAAGGATTCTGGCGACTTTTGCACATTCTGAAGTTCGAATGTGTTGCGTCCTTCCGATGAACTTGCGACTTTTTGGCCATGCGAACACCAGCCGGAAGTAAGCGCCTAGGCAGCCGGCTTCCCGCTCTTTGCACCAAATCCGGTCACCGCCTTGTGGAGCGGCTGCACTCATCTGCATTCAAAGCAGATACACGTCCGCATTTTTGATTGACTCCCAGAATAGGAAGAGTAAAAACATAATCGTTCTTTGACACGTTCTAGAGTTTACCCGGTTGGTGTGGCGTCCGGGACCCAAGCGGAGTCACTCTGCGGCATCGCAAGATGAAAAGTGGAGAGGGCGGGCAAGGGTCTATAGCAAAGCGCTGGTTGAGGCGAACAAGAACATCATGTCAAAGGCAGGATAGAGTCCCGAGGCGTTGAGTTGGTTTGTCCGGTTGGCGGTAAGCCCGGAGCCCAAGCAAGGATCGCTCGTCGCGCCCGCAAGGGAAGCAGCGAGGTCAGGTCAGCAAGGGTCTAACGCGAGCTACTGGCCGAGACGAATGAGTTCAACACCACCTCGGGACTCTTAGTGTTTATGCTAGCTCCCGGCTCACCTTTCTCGTGTTTCGAGACTTCTACCTTTCTTAACCGCCAAAGCCACGGCGGAGAATACGGGTCGATTTTCCCTGCTGGTCACCATGCAAATGCGAACTTCCGATTTTTCTTCTCCTGAACCAAAACTTATCTTTCCGGGCAAGAATTGTTTAGGCGACATGACAGGGTAACTGTTACCTTTGGTTACTTTCGTCCATTGACCCTTTCGCCAGAGATGTTAAGGTGAAGAAGCGAGCCAGCGGGTTAAGGAGACACGCGTCGGCAGCGGGCTGTGATGAGCTAACCCCATGAATCCAAAAGTCCAGCTAGCGCTTTGGATCGTCCATCCCGTCCTGGAGTTATTCCTCATCGGGGTGATGTTGTGGCGCCGCCTCAATCGCACGTTCCCTGTGTTTTTTCGCTACATCGTTTTCCAAGTGGTAAATTTCCTGGTTTTGTTCCCAATTTTCCGCGCCGGCAACAACGAAGCGTATTTCTATGCCTACTGGATCAGCGCTGCGATCAGCTTGGCGATAGGGTTCAAAGTCATTCACGAGGTCTTTCTGGATGTCCTTCTGCCTTACCCCAACCTGAAAGATTTGGGTACTCTGTTGCTGAAGTGGGCCGCCTTGGTGATGTTGTTAGTGGCGATGGTGGTTACGGCGGCAAGTCAACCAGGGATCGACACGCCGATAGGCCAAGCCGTGATTATTGTGCAGCGCTTTGTGCGAATCATTCAGTGTGGTCTGATCTTGTTTCTTCTATTTTTTTCCCGACACTTGGGAGTTTCCAAGCGGCAGCTCAGCTTCGGCATTGCTTTCGGGTTTGGCAGTTTCGCGGCGGTCGAGCTACTTATCCTTGCTCTGGTTTCCGGTGGTCAAGTCCAGATCGCCACGCAAACTCTAAGCCTGATCAACACCACGGCTTACAGTTTCTCCATTCTGACTTGGATTGGGTATGCGTCGTTAAAGGCGCAATCACCGGTAGCGTCTGCCCAGTTGGTCATGTCACAGCGCTGGGACTATGGACTAAGCGAGTTGCGGCATCCGGTTGCTGGCGATTCCCTGATCCCGATGTTCGAGAGCATGGTAGACCGAGCATTTTCGCCTACTCCAGCAGAGCCTGATAGCGGAGAAATCAGAGCTAAGCGTTTAGTTGCCAAGATCTCAGCTCCTACCAAAGCAGTGCAGTCCTTTTCTGCTCGCTCGCGTGCTCGAAAATCAGTGTTTTGACCGCCGCTTTGTCCCAACCTTAGACAGCGAATTTCCTGTCCGAAAAAAAATCCTCCTAAATCGATTTTGGCCACGCCGCCTCATCTCCTTGAAAACTTGGGCAAGAATAGAGTTACGTGGGGTCGTTCTGGGGTGGTACCGTGCCGGTTAGAACGGCGGCGTTAGTGAATTCTCGATAAGTCTTGACACGACCCTGTATAATCCGTGCCAAGTCAGGGTCGCCGCTCCCAGGGGACCCGTACTAGGAGAACAATCCCATGAAACGTGCGGTCAGGAAGTTGTTCCTGATGGTAGGTCTGTTCTGTGCAATCTCAGCGCTTGCCGCTCCGGTAGTTCCCGTACCGGAAGACGGTGCGCCGATACCTGCATGCAGTGGACGCGGATGCAAATAACGCATCGAATGTAACCTAGCTGCCTAAAGGCGGCTTTCGAATTCAGTAGGCTGGCGATTGCAATAGCAACGCCAGCCTCTTTTTATTGGTGGAAGCTCCAATCGTTTTAACGGCTGGTCAAAGACAGTTGTTGCAAGCTTCGCTCCAGTTCGTCGGGATCATAGATCGGGGGTAGGCAGGCAAATCCAGAACAGACAACCGCTACGGTTTTCGCTTCCTTGACCTCCGGCAGTTGTGGAATGGTCTCCGCCAGCGCGGGTGGAAGACTTTGCGGAACGGCCTTGTTGGCTCCCAGCTTGAGCACAGCTTTAGTGGCAGAAAACCGCCGCACTGCGGCTTTGTAAAGCATCTCCGCTCTTTCGCCACTTCCGACAATTACGATTTGGGTATGAGAGTGCGACAGATGCACCGCGGCAATCCCGTAGGTTGCGGCAAACAATCCGTATTGATCGGCTAATCCCGCAATGAGCTCGATGGTCTGCTCCGCTTTATCGCGGAGTCCTGGGTCGTTCGTGTATGCGTGAAGCCGGAGCAAAGCGATTGCCGCCACCGAGTTTCCCGCTGGAGTGGGAGAGTCCTGGAATGGCTTGCGCCGGGTGCCCAGCACACCGAGGGTTTTCTCTTCCGATGAAATTTTCCCGATGTCGAAAAAGCCACCCGAAACAGGGTCGAAGAAACGCTCCACCATCGAATCTGCGATGCGCTTTGCGAAATTGAAGTAAGTGAGATCGGCAGTAGCTTCGTAAGCGTCGAGGCAGGCAACGACGGTGAAAGCGTAATCGTCTAGCACACCGGGGATGTCGCGCCGCTCCGCATTGGCATCGGAATAAGTGAGCACGTGTAGCAAGCCATTTTCGCCATGCCATCCTTCGGCGAGGATGCGATCCAGAGAGCGCAGCGCGAAATGTTCCGCGGCTTCCAGTCCGAGCACTTTGGCGGCTTCAAGATATGCCGAAACACAGAGCGTGTTCCAACCTGCGTAAACGGTTTTATCTACGTAGGGAGTGGGCCGCTGCAGACGGGCGGCGTACATTTTATCCTTCGCCGATTGCAGCAGACTCTGAACTTCTTCCCGCGGCAGATTTAGCCGTTTGGCAATTTCTTCCAGTGGAGCCCGCACGTACAAGACGTTCTTGGCGGGATTGTGGTGCATCTCGCCGATTTGATTGATGTCGTAATGCAGGCTTGCGACGTGAGCTTCTTGCTCGGTAAGAACCGACTGGGTTTCTTGCAAAGTCCAGGTGAAGTAGTCACCGTCGTCGTCCATCGAATAGTCGGCGTCCTGGGAAGCGTAGAAGCCGCCGTGCTCGCGGTTGCTGAGCCATTCATCCATCCAGCGAATAATGTCGCGGGCTGTTGTGGCGAAGAACTCCGAGCCCGTGGCTTGATAGGCGTGAACATAATTCTTCAGCAGTTCGGAGTTGTCATAGCACATCTTTTCGAAGTGCGGCACGATCCAGCGTTCATCGACTGAGTAGCGGTGAAATCCGCCGGCCAGTTGGTCATAGACGCCACCTCGCGCCATCTTCTCAAGGGTGGCGACGAACACATTGCGTAGGTTCTCGTCCCCCGAGCGCTCGTGTTGATCGATGAGCAGATCAAGCGCGGCGGGGTGCGGAAATTTGGGAGCGCTTCCGAATCCGCCATTTTGCGGATCAAACATCTTCAGAGCTGATTTGACGATGGCGTCAACGACAGCGGGCGAAAACTCGCCGCTTTTTCCGGCAAAGGACTCGGCGTGAGAGAGGGCGACTTCGACCATCTTGGCTTGTTCCATGACATCAGCGTTTTTTTCGTGATAGGCATTGGCGATGGAGAGCAGCACGCGCTTGAAACTTGGCCGGCCGTAGTGGTCGTCAGGAGGGAAGTAGGTTCCACCGTAGAACGGCTTGCCATCGGGAGTGAGAAAGGCGGTCAATGGCCAACCGCCTTGTCCGCTGATCGAACTGATAGCAACCTGGTAACGGCTATCGATGTCCGGACGTTCATCGCGGTCTACTTTTACCGCAACGAAGCGTTCGTTGATGATTTCGGCTATCTCCGGACTGTCGTAAGACTCCCGGTCCATCACGTGACACCAATGGCACCAGACTGCGCCGATGTCGAGCAGGATAGGTTTGTTCTCGCGCCGAGCCGTGGCAAAGGCTTCCTCGCCCCATTCGCGCCAATGGATCGGCTGGTGCATGGCGGAACGCAAGTACGCAGAAGACGCCTTGGAGAGGGAGTTGAGCGTCGCGGTGGTCATGAGATAAGTGTAACCGTTTTGGAAGCGCAGGACCTTTCTTCCGCTGTCCTAGATTTTCTACCAAGAAGAAGTGGACGGCGGTGGTCCCGGGTGGGCCAGTGGGTTAATGACGTGAATGAGACCGTACTTTTGTTCCGCCGCCAAATCCTCGGAATAGAGAACCGCGGCGCCTGAACTTTCGGCGGCTTGCAGAATAAGAGCGTCCCAAAAAGAGGTCTTGTAGCGTATCTCGATTTCCAACGCCTGGAGAACCGACGCCGGAGTGTTGACCACGATCTCCCAACTTAAATAGTCCTGTAGCAGACGTCGAACCTCATCCACTGGGAGGGGGCGGGCAATCTTGCGGCGAAGATTAATGCAAACCTCCTGGAGCACCTGCGTGCTCAACACACCGTGCCCAGAAATCCAAAGACGCTCGACGACCTGGCGAGCACGTTCGTGCTTCAAACCGGCGGAGCGATCGTGCGCATAAATCAGAATGTTGGTATCCACAAAATATTTATCGGGTATGCTCATCGCTCATGAAGTTCGTCGCGGGAACGAGGCGGGGTCCATTGCAAATCAAGCCCCTCGCGGAGCCGGGCCAAAGCGCGTTTTCGGGCACGATCATAAGTCTTGCGCTCGCGCACAATTTGCTCCAGGCGAGCGGCCAGCAAGGCACTGATCGATGTGCCCTCTTCGGCCGCCAGCACACGAATCTCACGCAGGAGAGCCGCATCCAGCTTCAGTGTGATATTAGTTTTCATGTTGCACGCAACTGCGTGCAGCACTATATTACGTGCTGCGGGGTGGTTGCGTCAATTTCCCTAGCCGCAGAGAGCAGATAGAGAACGTTTTAGGAATTGGTGTGCGCCCGCGATTGGCTGCGAATGTCTGCTTGACACTGGTCGCGTATAGTGGTAGAGCTGTCAGACCACGTTTTTGCGAAATTTCTAGCGCGTGGACGACTATGCCTAAGTGCGCAAAATTGCGACTCTTAATAATTCGCAATCTTCATACTTGCTCCACCCAGCAAACTCTAGCGGAGGCCCCTATGTGTTCCCCGATCAAAGCCATTCGGCTGGTGGGATTGACGATTGGCTTACTTGCGGCTTGTCTGCCGCTGTTCGCCCAGACCTATACCGGCCGCATCCTAGGCACGGTGACGGATCAGAGCGGGGCAGCGTTGGCTGGAGCCGAGGTGGTCATTACGGATATGCAGAGAGGTGTTACCCGCTCTCTGGCCACGGACCAGGCGGGAGCATATGTGGCTCCGGATCTATCTCCCGGCGTTTATAAGATTCGTGCCGAGGCCAAAGGGTTCAAGTCGGTGGAGCGCCTCAACATCGAATTGGAAGTGGCGAAGGATGCCAGGATCGACCTTGCGCTCCAGCCCGGCCAAGTTAGCGAAACAGTCGTCGTAACCGGCGAGGTCCCGCTGCTGGATACGACTTCCTCCACCTTGGGTGGAACGCTGACCAATGAGGCGATAAACGATCTTCCATTGAATGGCAGGAATTATGAGAACCTGCTGCAGTTGCGGCCCGGCGTAGTGCGCTATCCCGGTGGCGGATTCTCCACAACCAGCACCAACGGACTTCGGGCTGAGGACAACGCCTACGTCATAGACGGCCTGTACAACAGCGAGCCCTTCTCGGGACAAGGCATTATCAACGGGGCGGGCATTGCGGGAGACTCCGCGACGATCCTGCCCATCGATGCTATCCAGGAATTCAATCTGCAGGAGAACCCTCCGGCGGAATATGGCTGGAAGCCCGGCGCCGTCGTCAACGTTGGTCTGAAGTCAGGCACGAACTCTCTCCATGGCACCGCGTTCGCCTTCGGCCGCGATGGGGACGTCTTCGATGCGCGTAACTTTTTCAACTGCGCCAGCAATCCGTGCGCTTTCAGTCAGTCGCCCAGCCCGAAGAACCAACGGACTCTGGAGCAGTTCGGAGGATCATTTGGTGGGCCGATCATCAAGGACAAAGCCTTCTTTTTTGGATCGTATGAGGGACAACGCTATGACGTGGGCAATCAATTCGGTGGTGTAACCAGTCCATCGATGGTGGCGCTGCCCACCCCCGCGATACCGACTTGCACGTCTCCCCTGGTTTCGGGTGACTGTGCTAACAGTATTCCGAGTGCGATTGCTGACCTGGTGGCAAACAATGTGCCGATCAGCGCGGCCAGCCAAACAATTTCGGGCTGCACCGTGACCGGCCCTACAGTCACTTGTAACGGTACGGGATTTCCCATCAACAACAATCCAACCATCAACATCGTCAACGGATTTCCCAATCAGGTTGGCGTCGACAATGTAGTTGCGAAGGTGGATTACAACTTTACCGAACGCCAGCACGTGAGCGGCATGTATTTTTTCGGCAACAACTCGGGAACAGTCGAAGATTTCCCAGAACTGCAATCCAAATGGCGGTCCGATATTCACACGAGAGCCCAAGTGGTCGGCGGAAGTTGGGTCTTTACGCCGAGTGCGCGCTGGGTCAATGAAGCCAGATTCGGTTACAACCGCCTCTACCAGCCGACTTTCCCAGGCGATCTCAATACGCCGGCATCAGCGTACGGTCTTAGTACGGGTGTGAGCGGTCCTTTCACTGGAGGGTTGCCGCGCATCGGCTTCGCTGGAGCTTTCATCCCTGGCTTAGGCGGCTTCAAGTGGCCGAAGCTGCAGGGGCCCGACAGCATTACGCAGTTCATCGACCACGTTTCCTATACTGCTGGGAAGCATGCTTTGAAGTTCGGTGGCGAACTCCATCGTAATGGCGTCAGCGGCGGCGCTTTTGGCAATGCCAGAGGCAGTATCACCTTCCTGGGTGGCGTCGCATTCCCCACATCCACCGCCTTGGAAGATTTTTTCGCAGGCGATCCCTTTAAGGCATCCGTACAAACCGGCAATCCCGCTCGACAGATCCACAACTGGGCCTATGCAGGTTTTGTCCAGGATGACTGGCGAGCTACCCGGAACCTGACAATCAACTTTGGGCTGCGCTATGAGTTCAGTTCGATCCTCAAAGATTCCAAGAATCAGTTGGGTAATTTCGATCCCAACTCGCCGACCGGCTTGATTCAGGTGGGGATGAACGGCTTCAGTAGTCCGTATAACCCCGATCACAAGAATTTCGGCCCCCGTATGGGCTTCGCCTGGGACGTGACGGGCAAAGGGACCACGGTGTTGAGAGGGGGCGGCGGCCTGATCTACGAGACGGTGAATTGGGAATCGTTGCTCGCGTTCAACAATAGCTTTGGCCTCTCCAATGTTCCCACAGGCGCTATCATCTCAGGCACCGGCACCGCCAATCCGGTCACCGCTGGAGGCACGATCACAGCTGGCAATTTGTCCATCGCTCCCGGCACCGTCCCTCAGTGGGACAGCGCTACGCCGCTCTATGGCAACGTCAGCGGGAGCACGATCAATTGCGACCCCAATGCCTCGGGTCCCTGTCCCATCATGAGCGTGGTCCGCAATCTCACCACTCCTTACGTGTGGAACTGGACTTTGAACGTTCAGCACGCCTTCGCGCCCAACGTGACTCTCGAACTCGCTTACGTGGGCAACCACGGAGCTAACCTGGTGGGGATTCGCGATGCCAATCAGGAAACACCGGGTACCGATTCACAAGCCACTCGACCTTTTAACGCGAAGTTTCCTTACCTGAGCAATATTTTTCAGATGGGAAATTTCTACCGATCAAACTACAACGGGCTGCAAGCGACGCTCACCTCGCGAAATTTTCACGGCCTGAACCTGGTGGCTGGCTACACTTACTCGCACGCGCTCGATGACGTAAGCGCAAACTGGGACTTCGGCGCCGGCTACGGACTTCCCCAGAATTCGAACAATGTAGGCGCGGAGTACGCCAACAGCGATTTCGACGTTCGCCACCGCCTAACGCTTTCCTTGACTTACGCCCTCCCCGGCAAAAAAGGCTATGGTCAGATGCTCCAGGGATGGGAGATCAATTCGATCGCAACTATTGCGAGTCCGCAATATTGGGGGCCGATCGATTTGACCACCGATATATCCGGCCTCGGCGGCCTGCCCGTGAGCCCGCCGCAAGCTACGCCGCAACGCTGGGACTTTTTCGGCGACCCCAACGACTTCAAGTCAGGACCAACGCCGATCCCGCACTATACGGTTGGCAATTTCCCGGCAGCCTGCACGACCGAGGCGACGACCATTGGTGCAACGTCGACCCTGGATACGTGGGGTTGCTACGCTAAAGGCAACTCGATCATGATTCCGCCTCCTCAAGGGCAGTTCGGCACCATGCGCCGGAACATCTTTCCGGATTCTGGCTTCCGGAACCTGGACTTCTCGGTGGCAAAGAATTGGCACTTCGGGGAACGTTTGCATGCCCAGTTCCGCGCGGAGTTTTTCAATATTCTGAACCATCCCAACTTCGCCAACCCCTATGGCGGACAGAATGGCTTCGGGCTGAACGATCCCGGAGCGCCAAACTTTGGTTGTGGATGCGCCACGCCTGACATCGCCGCTGCCAATCCCGCAGTAGGCTCGGGAGGTCCCCGCTCGGTGCAATTGGGGTTAAAGTTGGCGTTCTAACTACAAATATCTCTTACCGCAGGTTGTTTGACAGGGGGGCCGGCAGTGTCCGGCCCTTTCAGTCGCGACGATTCAATATAGAAGCGCTTGTTCTAAGAAGGAGGTTTGCAAGGTGAGAAGAAAAATTCGATCCACATTCGCACCGTGCCTGTTGATCTTCACAGTGATGCTGACCGGCGCTGTCATTGCACAGGATCAACACGAGCGGACTCTCGACGAGATCAAAGCGGAAGCCATCCGTCGCGCGGAAAACGGAATGTATCCCCTGATCGGACTTGATCCGGCGGACGTTCGAGAAGCACTTGCATCGATCAAGACGCGGGACAAAGACGAGTGGGCGGCCGCGTTCATGGCGGTTGGTGACCGATATTTCAGCGAAGGGAAGTCGGCCGAGCAAACCGATCCTGCAAAAGCGAATGCAGACTACGTCCGCGCGTGGCGCCTGTATTCTTTCGGCCGTTGGCCGTATCCAGCTTCTCCCGGCAAGCAGCGGGCGTACGCGAAAGCGATTGAAGCATTCCTTGCGCATGCGCGCTTCTGGGATCCGCCGTTGGAAGTCGTTCACATACCTTTCGAGGGCTCTGAGATCATCGCGTACTTGCGGTTGCCGAAGGACGCTAAGGGTCCGGTGCCTGTGGTGATCGCGGTCAACGGATTGGATAGTCGCAAGGAAGATCTTTCGGAAAGCTTCGCCGCAATCTTGCCATTCGGTATAGGTTTTATCGCCGTAGATGGACCTGGCACAGGGCAGGCGCCGATTAAAGTAAGCGAGAATGCGGACCGAATGTTATCGCGCGTGATTGATTACGTGCAGACCAGGCAGGAGGTGGATAAAGGCAGGCTCGCCGTCCACGGCGTCAGTTGGGGAGCGTATTGGGCGACTAAGCTGTCGATTGTCGAGCGCGCAAGGCTGAGGGGTGCTAGCGCACAGTCACCGCCGATTGATACTTTCTTTCAAAAAGATTTCCTGATGAATTCGCTCCTCGGAAATCGAGAATACTTGTTCGATCAAGTTCCGGCACTGATGAACATTTTCGATGGGGTCAAAACGGTCGATGATTTGGCGACAAGCCTCGGCAAGATGTCGCTTGTGAAACAAGGTTTCCTTGGCAAACCAACTACGCCGATGCTTGTAATTGCGGGAGCCCTGGATACCCAGGTACCGATAGCCGATATTTACTTGCTGTTGAGCAAAGGTGACGTTCCAAAAGATGCGTGGATCAATCCGCAGGGCGGCCACTTAGGGCGACAAGTCAAGGTGTGGCCGGATCCTGTAATCTTCAAGCAAGTGATTATTCCGTGGCTGGTGCGCACGCTGGATGTACAGAGGGCGCAAAAATAACCGCCAAATGGCGTCTACGCGGACCGGATGCAGTTCAGGCTGCCTGCTTCTCGAGTTCCTTGCGATTCCAGTTCCCCAGGTTCGCCCCGGCATCGTAGGTGCTCTGCAAAAAATGCAGGAGCGCGCCCTTCGGCGACGACGCACGCCGGACGTCGTCGTACATCAGAAGAAATTCGTGTATCTCCGGATGGTAAAAGGCTTTAGCCGGGCCGACGTTCGCTTTCGCAAAACCTCCGGGTTCAGGAGCTGCGTACGCGTAGAACGCCGCACTCTTTACATCGCCACCGCCGGGCCAGAAACCGGCGCTGATCACCTCATGCGAATAGGCCTCTCGCGTAATCGGGTCCGCCCCTTCCCGCACCGGTGCGCGGCGGCCCGAAAAGCGCGTGACCGCCAGATCGAAACTACCCCAAAAGAAATGCACCGGGCTGTTCTTGCCAATAAAGCGCGCCCTGAACTCCTTGAAGATATCATCGACGCACACAAGAATCCGCCAGAAGCGGTTCGCATATTCCGGATCATACGAAGCATGTTCTGTATCTCGATCGAACGGGATTGGTTTGGGAACTTCGCGCGGCATCTTCCAAATTTTCACGTGAATGTCGAGTGAATCCAGAGACTGCATGAACTCTCGATAAAAGTCGGCCACCGATCGCGCCGCCAATACCATTGTTCTTTCCTCATCCTGGCTGGTTCGAATGAGCAGCTTGTGATGGACGAAGTCAAACTGAATTTCAAAGATCCTATCGTTGTAGGGAATAGGAGAAGTTGTCAGCCCGGTTGAAGTTACGTAGAGCGGCACTTCCCACCAGTGATTGACCTTCGGGCTGAGGGCAAGCCGGATTTTGCCCACGATCTGCGTCCACATGTGCAGGGTAGCGTACGTATCTTTCCATGCATCAAGGGGCAAATCCGGCCACAAGTCAGAGCTGTTTTCAACATTCATTTCGCTACTCCTCAGCGGAACTCTCGCCTGAGATAGAGATACATTCTAGTGCACTCTCGACCTGGACGAGCGCCTGGTTTACCGGAAGTCTGCTCTTGTCGCTGCGCATCTCGCTCATTTAGCAGGTCTTGAAGAGCGATTCACCACCCCAGCAAAATCGTTCGACCAACCTGCACCGCCGGGCATCTAAGGTTGAGGCAAAGTTGACGGCCGACGGACGGAAGGACGACTCTCGTCGACGATTTCCCGGCGTGTTGTAGTGGGGGCTCTGATGACCATGGAACGGAAGCGATGGAAATCCCTACGCCGATTGCGACTGGAACTGGCAGCGGGACGAATGATTGCGAAATGCCACTACAGAGGTTTGGGAGGCCACTAAAGATGCTCGTCGCACAAAAGGAAATCGAAGCCCGGAATCACCTGATCGAACGCTTTTCCGACGCTCGGGTTCGAACGGACGAGATTTTTGACATCGTCAGGCCAGATTCTCTCTATGAGCGGCCGATTCCGGAAAGACATCGGATCATTTTTTATATCGGTCATTTGGAGGCGTTCGATTGGAATCTTCTGCGCGAGCGGATTCTGAATCTGAAGACTTTCCATCCCGTGTTCGATAAGTTATTCGCCTTCGGGATTGACCCGGTCAATGGAGCGCTTCCGTCTGATCAACCTATCGATTGGCCTTCCATGGCGGACACGCGTCACTACGTTAAAACAATCCGGGAAAGCATCGATGCAGGTCTGGCCGGGCTGGAATCTGCGGATTGGGATTCCACTCCGGTCGGAGCAGATTTTACCGCCGAGGTGCTGCTCAAGGTCGCTGTCGAGCACCGGCTCATGCACGCGGAAACCTTGGCCTACATGCTCCATCAATTGCCTCTTGATCGGAAGGTCCGAATACAACCCAAGCCTGAACTGATTGTTCCCCCAATCGCTCCCAGGCTGATCGACATTCCGGCCGGGCGTGCGACCCTTGGGCTACCACGGAACGACAAATCCGCTTTCGGTTGGGACAACGAATATGAAGAGCAGATCATCGACGTCCCAGCCTTTGCCATCGACAAATATAAGGTGACCAACGGCCAGTACCTTGATTTCGTGGCTGGAGGCGGCTACGAAAATCCCGCATGTTGGACAGAAGAGGATTGGAATTGGCGAGCCGCGCAGAATATTCGCCATCCCGTGTTTTGGAAGCGGACTCGCGATCGCTGGGACCTTCGCACGATGTTCGATGAAATTCCCTTGCCACTGGACTGGCCGGTGTACGTGAGCTTGGCCGAGGCGAACGCCTACGCTCGCTGGGCGGGGAAGGCGCTGCCCACGGAAGCTCAGTGGCATCGAGCGGCCTATGGAACAGAGAACGGCGCGGAGAGAAACTTTCCGTGGGGGAGTACGACTCCGAGCAGCCAGGGTAATTTCGATTTCCAAAGCTGGGACCCAACGCCCGTCGGAGCTTTCCCCGAAGGCAAGAGCGCATTTGGTGTCGCCGATTTAGTGGGCAACGGGTGGGAGTGGACCTCGAGCCAGTTCGAGCCATTTCCGGGCTTCCGGCAGTTTTCGTTTTATCCCGGATACTCCGCGAATTTCTTCGACGGTAAGCACTACGTGATGAAAGGGGGCTCGGCGCGCACTGCAGCGCCCATGTTGCGCCGCTCTTTTCGCAACTGGTTTCAGCCCCATTACCAGTTTGTTTATGCAGGATTTCGCTGTGTGACCAACTGATCGATTTCGGAGGACAACATGCTGACCCAACCCCTTATTAGCGAGATTAATTCCGAACTCATCAACGACGTGCGCTTCGGTTTGACTAAGCCCGGACAGAAGGAACTGCCCTCCAAATATTTGTATGACAGTGTTGGGTCCGCACTCTTCGAGGTCATCAGCGTGCTTCCCGAATACGGTTTGACTCGCGCTGACGAGCGTCTTTTGCGACGGCATTCTGAAGACATCGTGGCAAGACTGACTCCTCCGACCACAGTAGCTGAATTGGGCAGCGGCAGCGGCAAGAAAACTCGCTGGATGCTCGAAGTGCTGAGCCGTTATCAACAGATTTCGTATTGCCCCATCGAGATTTCTAAGACCGCTCTCACCATGTGCAAGCGTGAACTCGGCGACATTGATTCGGTGAGGATCTTGGGCTTTGAGCGCGAATATATTGATGGCCTGATGGAGGTGGCCGCGCGACGCCGGAAGGGGGAGCAATTGCTGGTTCTGTTTTTGGGAAGCACGATTGGCAACTTTGAGCATCCGGCGGACGTAAAGTTCCTGCGTGAAATACGGCAGACCCTCGAGGTTGGTGACGCTCTGCTTTTGGGTACCGATTTAGAGAAACCGATTCAGCAACTACTCGCCGCGTATGACGATCCGCTGGGCGTGACTGCGGCGTTCAATCTGAATCTGCTGGTGAGAATCAATCGCGAACTCGACGCCAACTTTAACCTTGACCAATTCGAACACATCGCCAAGTTTAATGAGGACGTGGGCAGCGTGGAGATGCACATTCGGTCTTTGAAAGACCAAACCGTCAGCATCCCCACAGCAGATTTGTCCGTTAAGTTCGTCGAAGGCGAAACCATTTGGACTGAGAGCAGTCACAAGTATTCTCTCGGTGAAATATCGAAAATCGCCGAGAAGGCAGGTTTCCGCTGCGATGCTCAATGGATTGACGAGGAATGGCCCTTTGCTGAAAACCTGTTAATCGCGGAATGACCCGAAGTACAGCGGTCACCCCTCACTTGGTTCGCGATAACAGTTCTAATGAGAGACAGCAACTGTGAAACCGTTCTAGCGTTTACTCCACGTTGGTATGGGTTTCGTCCTCCCGCACCCTTGAGTCGAGACGAATCTCGGGCAAATTTGCGCTCTTGAGTTGCTGGTTGAGCACTGGCACATCAGACTTCCTGACCTCCTCCCACTGCTTCATCACCGTTGAAAGATCTCGTTCGGTTTCCGACACAGCGTTTAGTTGAGCCGCCGTCGGAGCAATGTCAGCTTGTCCAATGCCTGCGTAGAGCGTGCCAACAGTGCTATTCTCACGCGTCAGAGTTGGCTCCGCCGGAGCGCCGGCTGGTGCGGGCCTTGCTAGGATTGCTTCAACCTTTTGAGCGAGCGCCTTGATTGATTCCGCGAGGGTGCCAGTGGCTTGAGCCCCAACCTTGTGGAGTTGATCGACCAGTGAATGCCCCTCTGTCACTGCTTCAGTGCTGGCAGTCAGGTCCGATGCTAAACGCATTTCTAAGACAAACTGCTGCTCGATTCCGCCAGGAGGCGTGTTGACCCGCGGGTCCATCTTAACCGTGAGCGGTGTCGTGGAAGTGTATCCATTTGCAATCAGTCGCACCGTGTATTCTCCGGGCAACGCGAGCGGGCCGAGCGGGTACCTGGGCGTATCGTGGGGCACGGCTGAAATCGGAAACTCGTGTTGCGAGGCGGTGGGCGACGGATAGCGCAGATCCCACACCCAGCGGTGCATCCCGGCGCTTGCAGCAAGAATCTTCGGCATGCGGATCCAGTAGAGCGGAATAAGTTGTTTCTCCAGCTCTGCCTGGGTTACATCCGGCGTGTCCGCACTGGAATAGCGTCGCACCAGCTTTCCTTTGGCATCGACGATTTCAAGGGTCACCGGGCCGTGAGCAGGCTGCGCGAGAAAGTAATCGAGAATCGCACCATCAGGGGGATTTTGGCCAGCCGGTTCATCAGGCGGCATCGGAGTGTCAGGATAAGTGCTGCGCCGGACCCGGTAGGCCGGTGCGGGATGGAAAAGATAGGCATCCGCATTCGCCTTAACTTCGGCGAGTTGCCGCAAGGGCGTGATGTCATCGAGTATCCAGAATGATCGCCCGTGAGTCGCGACGATCAGATCATTCTCGTGAATTCCAAAGTCGCGCATCGAAGTGTGCGGCAAGTTCAATTGCAGAGATTGCCAGCGATCGCCGTCGTCAAACGAAACCCAGACGCTGGTTTCGGTGCCGGCAAACAACAAGCCTTTGCGCACCGGGTCCTCGCGCACAGCGTCAACCGGCGCATCAGCAGGAAGCCCGCCTGAGATCAGCTTCCATGTCTTCCCGGCATCGTGGGTACGGTAAATATAAGGATGCAGATCATCGATGCGGAAGCGGCTCACGGACGCGTAGGCAGTCTGGTCGTCGAAATGGGATGCCTCGATCTGAGTCACTTTACTCCAGGCGGTCAATTCCGGCGGCGTGATGTTGTTCCAATTCTTTCCGCCATCTCGCGTCATCCAGATCAGGCCATCGTCAGTCCCGGCCCACAGAGTATTTACATCCTTAAATGAAGGAGCAAGCGCGTAGATCGCTCCACGTTGCTTACCAGCATCCGGATTCCTGGCAACAAGCGTACCCGCGCTCGGCGGAACTCCCGGATTCTCCCGCGTGAGATCCGGGCTAATGGTTTGCCAGGATTGCCCGCCGTCCGTAGTCTTGAACAATACGTTGGAAGCGAAGTAAAGAGTGTGCGGATCAATCGGCGAGAAGAGGGTAGGCTCAGTGCGATCCGTGCGGTACTTCGCACTGCGGACTGGAATGGGGGTGACGTTCTGCACCTGCCCGGTAGACCAGTGATATTTCGAAACCTCACTCCTACCGCCTCCATAAATAATATCTGGATCGAGGGGATCGGGAGCGACGTAACCGTACTCGATCGCGGCGACCGGATGCCAATCTCGAAAAGTGATTTCGCCGTCGTTACCGCGGCTTAAGATGCAAACCGAACCGCTTTCCTGTTGCCCGGAGCAAATCTTGTAAGGGAAGGTGTTGGTGGTGGCCACATGGTAAAGCTGCGCCGTCGGCTGGTTGTACCACGAACTCCACGTCTGTCCGCCGTTGGCGGTCACAATCGCGCCTTGATCGCTGACCACAAGAACAATGTTTGGATCAACGGGATTGATCCAGAGATTCTGGTAGTCGTCCCCGCCGGGCGCGCCGCGAATGCTCGTCCAAGTCTTGCCGCCATCGGTAGATCGCACGACCACGATGCTCACGCTATAAACCACGTCGGGATTTTTGGGATCCACTCTCAGGATTGAGAGGTCTCCGCCCCCGATGCGCATCGCAGGACGCGCATCAGTCGTGGCCACGTGCCAGTTTTCACCCGCATCGTCGGAGCGGTACACGCCCAGACCGGCCGCGGAGCCGTACTCTCCCTTTTCAGTCGTAGCCACAGTTGCGTAAAGCCGGTTGGGCTGGCTGGCTGCGATTGCCACATTGATTTGCGTCAGGTTGTCGGGTAGACCGTTCTTCAGGGCATGCCAGGTGCTGCCGCCGTCGGTGGACTTGAAAACACCACCGCCCGTTCCTTGAAACTGGTTGTTATCCTCCCACGGACCTTCACGGATATCCCAGAGAGAAGCGTAGAGCACATCAGGATTCGAAGGCTCCATCTCGACATCGGAACCGCCGGTGTTTTCGTCCTTGTAAAGGACCTTCTGCCAAGTGTTGCCGCCGTCGGTCGAGCGGAAGATGCCACGCTCTTCGTTCGGACCGTAAGGATGTCCAAGCACTGCCGCGAATAACTTATTTGGATCGCGCGGATCGACGACGAGCGCGGGGATCTGTTGGCCATCACGCAGCCCGAGGTGGGTCCAGGTCTTTCCTGCGTCGGTCGACTTGTAAATTCCATTGCCGACCGAGAGATCAGGACGATGTAGCCCTTCGCCGCTCGCCACATAAATGATATTGGGATCCGATGGAGCAACCGCGATGGCGCCGACCGACTGAGAGGGCGCTTGCTCGAAGATCGGCGTCCACGTGCGGCCATAGTCGTCCGACTTCCATACCCCGCCATTCACCGCGCCGATATAGAAGAGATTAGGTTGGCCCGCTACGCCGGCGACTGCCCGCGTCCGTCCGCCACGAAAGGGGCCAATCATGCGCCAGCGCATGTCCTGGTACATGCTCTCCGGATACTGTTGTGCATGGCTGAGGTCCGAGAGCAAGAAGGCACAGCCGCCTGCCAGAAGAACAATAAATACGAAGCGATGAAATCGAGTCACGTACCCTCCAGTCAAAATGGTCCGAGTGGGACAGCATAAATCAAATGAGGCCGTGGGGAGAACGATTCGTCGTTTGCCCGAGCTAGTGGGTCGCTGAAGAAGGGGCAAGCAAGGTGTCTACAGCATCTTCTTTGTTCTGTAGAAACGTAGCTTGCTACGGCTCAAACTGGGCTAACAAGCGTCCGATTCTTCCTCCCGACGCTGCTTCTGAATATCGATTCCGAGCTGTTCTGCTTTTTTGTAGAGATGGCTGCGATCCAACCCCAGTGATTTGGCAGCATTCGTGATGTGGTAATTGTTGCGTCTAAGCTCGCCGAGAATGGCTTCGCGCTCGAAGCTTTGCACTCGATCGGCCAGTGGGCCGGAGGTTGTTCCAGAAAGCAGACCAGCCGGAGCAGCAGGCAACGCAGCGCGAACCGTATCGATGCTCACGCCACCTTCGGTAGCCAGAAGCATCAACCGCTCGACTACGTTGCGCAACTCGCGCACGTTTCCTGGCCACGAATAAGCCGCTAGCGCTTCAATCGCATCGGAAGCGAAGGGAATCGGCTTCCAACTATTCTGAGCGCAAACCTGCCCTGAGAAGTGCTTCACCAACGCTGGAATGTCTTCCCGGCGTTCGCGGAGAGGAGGCAGGACCAGCGGGAACACGTACACCCGATGAAAAAGGTCCTGACGAAACTTGCCCTCGCGCACCAGACTCTCCAAGTTGCGATGGGTTGCCACCAAAACGCGAACGTCCACGGAGATAGGTTTGTCGCCGCCGACGCGTTCTACTTCTCCTTCTTCAAGCACGCGTAGCAGCTTGGCTTGCATCGAAAGAGGCATATCGCCGATTTCGTCCAAAAAAATAGTGCCGTGCTCTGCCTGCTCGAACTTTCCCGTGTGGCGTGCGGCCGCGCCGGTAAATGAGCCCTTCTCGTGTCCGAAGAGTTCCGATTCGATCAGTTCCGCAGGAACTGCCGCGCAGTTCAGAGTGATGAAAGGACCTGCGGACCGCGGGCTGCGTTCATGCAGGGTGCGCGCAACCAGTTCTTTGCCGGTGCCAGTTTCTCCTAGAATGCAAACTCGTGATTCGCTCGCTGCCACGCGTTCCACTTGGGCCATGACCTTGCGCATGATTTCGGAAGTCCAGACGATTTCGTGCTTGCCCAAACGTTGTCGAAGCTGCCGGTTTTCCGATTCCAGACGCCGGAGTTTGAGCACGTTCTCCACCGTGAGCAACAGCTTCTCGGTGGAAACCGGTTTTTCCAAGAAGTCGAGAGCTCCAAGCCGCGTCGCGCGAACCGCCATCTCAATGTGTGCCTGGCCCGACATCATGACCACCGGAACCGTAATCCCCTGGGATCTGAGGTCTTCGAGAAAGGAAAGGCCGTCTTTACCGGGCATAACCACATCGGAGAAGATCAAATCAAAGTTCTGAGTCTTGGCGAATTCGAGTGCCTTGAGCGCGTTGTCGCACACCGTCGCATCGTGGCCCGCCAGACGGAATGCGCGGGCCAAGGAGGCCAGAGTATTGGGCTCGTCATCCACAATCAGAAGATTGGCTCTCTGCGCCATTAGTGGCTCCCCGCAGTCGCGTCCAGTGACTGATCGGAATTCTGTAGCTTGTCTGCATTCCGCGGAAGCTCGATCACGAATGTCGTCCCGCGTCCGGACTCACTCTGAACCCTGATTCTGCCTCCGTGATCGCTGATCACCGACTGAACTATCGCAAGGCCAAGCCCGGTACCATGGGGCTTGCTGGTGTAGTAAGGAGTGAACAAACGCGCGCATTCCTCGGATGTGAGCCCGGTCCCCGTATCCGAAACTTCGATATAACTCAGCGCGCCGTTCTGCCGTGTGCGCAATGTAAGGGTGCCGCCCTGAGGCATGGCGTCCATCGCATTCAACACGAGATTTGAGAGAGCACGGTGCAACAGTTCAGGGTCGGCAGCGATTGCCTCCATGGGTTCGGCCAGTTCCAGTTTACAGTCAATGGACGCGTGCTCCGGCGCCGCCAGTTGCGCCTGAAACAAGCGTCCCACATTCTGGACGACCTCATTCAACTGTACGTCCTGGAACTGCGGTTGAGGCATCCTCGAAAACTCACTAAAGCGCGAGATGATGGTTTTGAGATTCGCGATCTCAGCCAAGAGCGTGGTGGAGCTTTCCTGGAAGATTTCCTCGAACTGCTGAGGACTTTGCTGTCGCGCTCGCAACAGGTTCTCGACCGTCAATTGCAGCGGGAAAAGAGGGTTCTTGAGCTCATGTGCCAGGCGGCGCGCCAACTCACGCCAGGCAGCAACGCGTTCAGCCTGCACCAGATGTTCCCTTTGGGCCAGCAATTCGCGTGTCATGCGGTTGAACGATTCTGCCAACTCCCCGAGTTCGTCGGAAGAACCAACTGTCACCTGCGCGTTCCAGTTGCCGGCAGCGACGTCGCGAGCGGCGCGCGCAAGTTCTTCTACTGGACGCGTTACCCTCGCCGCCGCCCAGCCGCTGAGCAGAATAGCCAGTACAATACCCGCTGCTCCAGACAACACCGCCGCCGAGCGAATGTGTTGGCGAAGCTCAACATAAGGACGGCGGGAATTGCCAATCAGTAGCACGGCAAGCAGTTGATCATCGCGCCCGGTCAGCGGGATGGCGTCAATCATTTCGTCATCGGCCGCGTCCGACGACCAATGCACCAATGTGATGGTCTCCCGCCTTTGGCGCTGTAGCTGCTGAATGATTGGCGCAACTCGATCTGCGTGCTGTACTGTGCCGGAACTATCAATCAAGAACTGGGGAGAAAAGCCATTTCCCAGGTTTTGATAAAACATAGCCCGCATGCCGGCGGGGAGATCAAGGCTAGACAAAAAGTTCTTGTCAATGCGCCGGCCTCCGGCTACGAAAAGCGGGTTCTCTCCCAGGCTCGCCTCCCTGATTGCAAACAGTCCGAGTGCCGTGCCATCCGGCAGTTCCTCCTGCTTCAAGAAAGCATCTTTGGGAATCGGGCGTGCGAGGGTGAGTGTTTCCTTGTAACCAAACTTGGCCGGCCATTGTGCGGACGAAATGATCGTGCCTTGCCGGTCGGTGAACTCCAAAAAATCCAGTTGCTGATTGTCAGCGATGGATCTGGCTTCGTTGAGATATGCCCCATAGTCCGGCGATCCGTGGCTTATGGCGAGAGCCATGTGAGTTGCGTCTTCGCTGGCGGCAATTGTTTCTACACGGCGCGCGACCTCTTCACCTCGACGATTGAACTCACGACGGAACTGCGCGACCAAAGCTGCGGTACGCTCTTCGTTTGCCTTTTCAAAAGCTCTTCGCATCAACGACGAAATACTCCAGGCAACCGCCGCTACTGATACGAGAACAGTCAGTGCGAACACGGCCAGAAGTTTGCGCCGGAACATCATGGTTTCTCCGTGGAAAGCCAAACGGTAGGCACGCGCCAGCTACCGTCGCGGGCGGTCCTCCAATTCTTCACCGCATTGGATACCGCGTACGCCGCTCGCAGGTGTAGCAAAGGGATTACGCGCTGCGAGTGCAGCAGATTGTTCTCCGCCGCGTAGAGATCGTCAACCGAACTGGAAGCGAATTTGGGTTGTGAAAAACCGAGTACCGTGGCCAGGTTGCTAAGAGCGATCTGAGGGTCGAGCGAGATTAATGGCAGACGCACAACCCGCAGATCGGCGTTATTCGCGCTGGTGATCTGAATCCCTAGGCCGGCATCGCGAGCATTGAGCACGATTCTCTCGGCGATCACGCGTGCGATGGCATCAGTCGGATCGTAACTAAGGGTCCATAAAGCGGTGTGCGGTATCTCGCCGCGCACCTGCCGCGCCTCTTCCAGGTTAATCGATGCCGGAAACAGAAAACCGTAGCCGCTCATCCAATTCGGTAGGAGTCCTCCCGCAGGCTCTCCTCTACCTTGCAACACCACCGTATTCAGAAGAGCGCGATCAATGCTGAGGGCGAGAGCTTGACGCTGGCGTCCATCCTCCGGCGGCTGCATTTCGTGGCTGAACACGAGCGCGATCAGTTCCACCGGAGCTGAACTCTGAAGGTGGTCAGCCGCATGCTGCGTTTGTTCCGGCGCCACTTCGGTTACTTGTGCCTTTCCCATATCGAACGAGATCGCCTGCTCGCGAAAAGTCTTCCCCATCTCAATTTCAATCGCATCCAGGAAGACTCGACCACCCCAATAGTCTTCTCGCGCCACTAGTAACAGCTTCTTCCGCGGATCCCATCGCGAAACCACAAAGGGTCCGGTGCCGGCGATCTTTCCATTCTCCTGCTTCACAATGCTGTTGCGTGGCAAAGCAAGCTCGGCGGAAAGATTGGGAGCCGGCGAATCTCGCTCGATGATTACAGCCTCTCCTTCAGAAACCACCTTCCAGGTTGGATTTGTCCTTCGCAGTGAGGCAGCTACCGCGTCTGACGTAACCGGCGCGCCATCCTGGAAAGTGATTCCATGACGCAACAGAAACCGCCAGCGCTGGTTGCCAGATTCAGCCTGCCAGGAGACCGCCAATGCCGGCTCAGGCTTGCCCCGCTCATCCAACGCAACCAACGTTTCAAACATCAGACTGGACAGATTTCGCAGTCCGAACCAGTCAGGCTGATCGGAATTGGCGGGGTCCAGGGACGTAGGCGCGGCCCGCATCTCGACGTGCAGAATCCCACCATAATGAGGCCGCGAGCTCGCGCTGGCGCTGAGAGCCCAAAGCAGACTACTGGCCACAAATAATAGAAAGCCGGTAAGCCTCATATTTCCCCGTTTCCGCATTCTGTGCAACTGCCATCGCGCCGGTTCCATCGGAATCGCCCCACAGCGCTGTGATCTCGCCATCAAACTCCGCAGGCTGGCTCACGGCAACGGGTTCGCGATCCGCGACTTCGAAAGCTTGAATGGTCTCGCCGGTGCCATTGCTGTTGCCAGTAGCCAGGACTTGCCAACCCAGGCCGCAACCCGTTCGCACGCTCACGAGGTCGCTGCCCCAATTTGGTTTTGCCACCGTCTGGTCACTCACGCCATCGAGGAAGTGGATCTGTCCATCAACGGTGGAAAAAATCCAGAGCTTGTATCGATCTCGTGGCAACATCGCTGCCGAGTAAAATGCCTTCACCGTTGTTTGCTTCTCGATGCCCGGCGAGAGAGCGCCCGTAAAGAAATTTCTTGTAGGAGCAAAGAACGCACCCAGACTGGACTGGTCTCCTCCCAACGGCCAGGGATCGTCGCTCTCATAGCAGTTCATAGTCAGCAAAGCGGTCGCCGTGCTGCGGCAGAACATTCCCGGCAAATACACGTCGAACAGGTGATCCTTTCGTAAGATCAATCGACCCCGCAGATCTCGCGGCCACGGATGCGAGTGCGACAGCGGCAGAGACTGTTCCTGCTGCCAGCGCCCATCCTGAAACTTGGACAGCACAACGCTTTCTGGCTCGAGAAGAATCATGTGCTGCGTACTTCCGTTAACCACTCCGACATCCAGGATGCGAGTCTCGTCTGTCCATAACAGTGTCTTGTGAATCATGAGCGGGGCTGCGGAATGCTCGACTGCCGCCCGACCCGCTCTGGCTGTGACGACCATGACTACTGCAGCTTCGTTGTTTCCCTGATGGACCTCGGCGACCCAAACGTAATCCTGCAGGTTTTCAGAAAGGGTAACCTGTACCGTGGCGGCAGCTTGGTCGGCGTTTACGAAACGCACTCCCACAGTCGCAAGTTCGGTCAGAAGCCCGCGACGGATCTCTTCGACATCCGGACGGCCGAGAGAAGATCGGTTTTGCAGGCCCAGCGCCACCGCCCCCGGCCCCGTAGCTGCTGCAATTTTCCGGGCTAATTGCTCTTCGGCCACGCGCCAGTCACTCGCCAATACAATCGCAGCGTGCATCAACAGCAGCACGAGAAAACACGCGGCACGTGGAAACCGTGATGAAGAAGCACGCATCAGCCGGATGCGCGCATTATAAATCGCATTGGCATTGGCGCCTCGCATCGGGACTGTACTGTTTATAGACACCGGTTCACCCTAGCCTAATTTCCCGGTCCGGAGCGGCTCATCGAATGTGATCGAAGATCAACCCTCCGGAGTGATGGTGATGACCCTTTACTTCGGCTGCTGCTCATCCGGTTCTTCCGCCTGGCTGGCATGGTTTGCCACGCTCATGCTTCGCAGTACATCGTTGGCGAAGAAAAACTTCCCGTCCGCCGGTACCATCATGATCTGCAGCTTGTCGGACAGGCGTTCGGCCACGATTTTATTAATCAGCAGCGGATTCTGTTTCAGAATCGCGCCTTCCCCTTGCATTCGTACCGCATCCGCCGCAGCGGTCACGCGAATGCGATCCGCCTCCGCTTCCGCCAGCAGCTTTCGCCGCTCCATTTCGGCTTTGCTGTCGATCACTTTGGCTTCTGCCTGTGCCTCGGCATTCTTGACGGTAGTTTCTTTGCGAGCTTCGGCTTCCAATTTCGATTGCTCAATCTGTTTCTGCTTGAGCGGCAGCGTGTATTGCATGGCATCGGCCTCGCTCTTCGCCTGCAGCACGCGTACCTGGGCTTCTCCCTCGGCCTGCTTGACTTGCTGAGCCTTTGTGGCCTCGGCTTCAAGTTCTGAGATCCTGACCTGCTTTTGCTGAATATCGGTCTGCACGGCCATGCGGTCGCTTTCCTGCTCCTTCAGCAGCAGACTCTCCAGTCCCTTCGCATATTCGGGAGGCAGTTGGATGTCGCGCAGCATCACTTCTTTGACGATGATTCCGTCCGCCGCTAGCTTTTGCGTGATGACGTCGGACGCACGCCTGCGCACCTCCTCACGCTTCACGGCGAACACCTCGCGGACCGTGTAGTTCGGCACGAGTTCGCGCCATGCGCTCGCAACCACCGCAGGCACGATTTCTTTTTCAACCGGCTGTGGCAGGTTGCTCTGAATGTAATCCAAGTGCTTGGGATCTAGGCGGTAGCGCACCGTGATGGACAGTCCAAGGGTAAGCCCCTCTTTCGCCTGCACATTCAGTGGTTCGGACTTCGTGCCTCTGCCAGATCCGGCAGTACCGGCATTCTCCAAGGCGCCCGTAGTAAATAACTGGTCGCGAGTGTCGAAGAGCACAACAGTCTCAGCGAACGGCACCACGAAGTGCGCGCCGGGATACAGCGAACCCGGCAGCGTCCCACTGGTCTGGCTGACTCGAACCCCAGCCATGCCGCTGGGCACAACCACGATGCCCAGCGCCAATACAATGGGTCCCCACGCCAGCAATACGAGCGCTAAGGAGCTTCGCCATCGGATCTGGGGCACTGGCGGCAGCGGCCCCGCACCGGCCACTGCCAGCGCCTGCCGGTATTTGATCTCCAGGTAAATGTCGTAAGCCAGAATTCCAGCGGCGACCGTGATCATCCCGATGCCGCCCAGCATCAGCAAATATTTCAAGAACAACATACGTCCTCCCTGCGCGCTTCAGCGCTCCTGCCCAGTTCTGATCTGCACCGCCTGCCGTGAAAAAAACAGGCCGAACACTTTTCCGAAAATCCACTCCTCCACCAGAATTGCGATAGCCAATGAAAATGCCATCCCTGCGGTTATCGTGATTGCTGTCATTAATGTCTGCATAGCCTGCTCCTCTCGTTCGCCTACGCCAGACGAAATGGCACGCGCGAGACCAATGCTTATATTGTTGACAGTTGATAAGTTAGCGAGACGAGACCTAGGCTGGATGATGTTCGGCCGTAGACAGTGTGTGGATTTGACTACACCTGGCAGCAGGCTGCGGAAAAACTCCGATTCACACAGGTTTTGGGAAGTGCCACGACTTCAGTCGGGCCGGTAAGTCTTTGAACATGGTCCGCGCTTTAGCCGCTCAGGTGAGCTTTTTGCGTTCGCGACGCGTTTTTCCGCGGCCTCCCAACTCTGGGACGAGAAAGCCGGGCTTGGGCTAATCGTACGGCTAAGCCTTCGCGCTAAGTAACCACCGGAGCCGCGAACGTGGGGATGGTTCGCGTTGCTTCGACATTAGCTCTCTCTCGCACATAGAACGCAACCGCCGTGGCACGCTGCCAGAAACGCGTGCCGAGAAGCAGCAGCAAAGTCGCCTCGCCGATGATGAATGCACCCAGAACGCTACTTGGGGGAACAATCGCATGCCACAACAAAATTCCAGCCACGAGAACCGCTACCGCCACAATCGCAATCACGACATAACTTACCAACAGCCGTCCCAGATGACGTCGCGTCTTGCGGAATCCAACCGCAATCGATTTGCGCACTGCAGGTTCGTCTCGCAGGACCACATCAGTCTGCGCAAGATCGAACCAGATGCGTATGATCGTCAGCACCAGAAGAATGATCACTGTACCGACGAGCTGCACAAAGAACGGCAGCCTTTCATACGAAGTCTTGTCGGTCGCCGTCATCAGTGCGTTCAGCGCTCCGAACAGAATCCAGGCGATAACGCCGGCGATGATAGTGAAGAATAAAAACAGGCGCACGAATCGCCAAACATTCCGTCCGCAAGCGCGATAAAACTCATCGCGAGGAAGCCGGTGGTCAGAAGCATAACCCAGCAGCACGCCTGGCATGAACAGCAAACTCGCCAGGAAGAAGACGACCGCAAACATCATTGCAGGATGGGTTGCGCCAGGGATCGCCCCGAATTCCGGATGCGCCAGCAACTCCATGAATACTCCCAGGTTGAATCCGTGAAGCAGCTTATCAGCATAGAGGCTGTGGTCCAGAATGCCGCGTGCACTGTCGTTGAAGGCCGTCGCTCCGAAATGCGCGAATGCCAGGTTAAGCAGAAAAAACCAGACTACGTAACGCTTGTTGCGTCTTGCGATCTCAGCCCCTGCGGAAACCAAATTCGTGTTATCACTCATTGAGATGTCCACCTACACCAACCACCACGCCAGCAACTGCGCACAGAACTGGCTGATGCAAGTCCAATAGTTGGTCAATTTGCGCGCTGGTGACGGATTCGCTTCCGCGGTTCGGCTGTTATTGAAATTGTTGCGGTCGAACTCTAGCTTATGATCGGGATCGACTTCGACCGATTCCACTTTCGTCTTCTTCCGGTACTCATATCGAATCCAGCGGTCTTGTCCGTCCCACCGCTCGCGAACCTTATCGCCATTATCGAACTTGATCTCAATGTCGATAGGTATGACGAACTCACCTTTGCGGTGAATCCACACATTGCAGTCGTACTCCGTCTCACCCTTTTTCTCTTTCAAATTTTCTTTGTACCAATCGACCGGCACGGAGCTGATCTTCAGCACCTCATAATCCAACACCTGCGTCCCATAGACGGCCTGATTAAAGTACCAGCGCAGGTCTCTGCCGGAAACTTCTTCGATGGTCTTCAGAAAATCTTCTTTGGTGGGATGAGTATAGCGGTATCGCAAGAAATACGTATGCATTGCCTTGCGCATAGTATCTTCGCCGATTATGTTTTCGAGGGTGAGCAGCACCATGGCCGTCTTGCTGTAGGTCACGCCCCCGTACGAATTGGAATCGGCATACTGCCACCCGTTTTTCGCTATGGGATCGAGATCAGAAACCCCGGTGAAAAAAACCCTCTGCTCGTCGCGCTCCCCGGCGGTGACACCCCACAGGTTCAGCGCCGAAGTTTGCGGGCCGTAGATCGAATCCATCACTTTCACTTGCGCATATTCGTTGATCCCTTCGTCCATCCACGCGTCTTCAAACTCATTGGTGGCCACCATGCCGTACCAGTATTGATGGCCGAATTCATGTTCAATAGCTTCTGCGCTTCCGAAGTGCAACCCTTCTGGCTCCCACCATGTGGTTCCTCCCGTAATGAACGTCGGATATTCCATGCCGAACGCCTGCGACCCCGGATCCGGATCTACAAGCGTCAAGGTCTTGTAAGGATACGGCCCGTACCAGCGATCGAACCGGTCCATGCTCTCCTTGAGAACGCGCGCCTCCCGTCCAACCTGGCTCCAATGCGCAGGCTGCACCATGATCCGCAACTTCACCGGCCCCATGCTGCTCTGGAAGGTATCGTTATAGATCAAATAGTGCGGGCTCGCAGTCCACGCAAAATCGTGAATATCGTCAGCGTGGTATGAGACGGTCTTCGTGCCATCAGGATTGTTCACGTTGCCTACTTCGATGCCACCGGCTCCGACCACTTCGAACTGAGGCACAGTGAGCTTCACGTCATAAACACCAAAGTCGGCGAAAAACTCCGTGTAAGCGTGAAACTGATGGCAATTCCAGGCCCCGTGCCACCAGACTCCGACCTTCGGAAACCACTGCCCGCCAAGAACAAAGTCGCGATTCCAGCCGGTCCGCTCCAAAGTCTCTGGAAATTGATCATGAAACTTAATCTTGAACTGGACATATCCATCGGCCGGGATGGGCCGGGACAGGTGCACTTGAACTACGGTCCGATCGTCCTTGTTGTTGTCATCGGGATGAACGTATTGCAGTTGCGACGTGAAATCACCCTGGCCCATGACTTCAAAGCTTTTGATCTCCTCAGCTCCATAGCTCTTGCTCTGCCACTTTTCGAAGTCCTGCCCTCGCGTTCCCTCGCGTTTTCCCTCACGTATCCAGGTGGACGTGGGCTGAAAGGCATTCAGATAAAGATGGAAGGGAAACGTATCAAGCGCCTGTCCCGTGAGATTGTGATAAGTCAACGTCTCGGTGGCCTCGAGAGTATGAGCTTTCGCGTCGTACTTTGCGTCCATGTCGTAAGCCACAACCCGTTGTGACAGCGGCGTAGGAGAATTGATGGCCGACGTAGTCGCGGGAATTGCCATACCCGAACCGGCGGACTGAGCAAACACCGGCGCAACCAGCGAAACCATCAGGCAGACGAAGAGCGTCAAGCGCACATACATGGATAGCAGTCCCTTTTTTAGAAGCTATGAATAATTTTGAATTTGATCATAGCTCAGGAAGCAGAGCTCGTGCTGGACAGCCCAGCAGTTCTGCTTCTGATATTGGTACGTCATTTCGGAAAACGTGGTTCCATGAGTTACCTCCTCCTGCTTGCCCGCACTCAGATGCGATGGGCACGCCTGGATCGAGCCACATCGCTGGATCAGCTTCACTTCAAGCCGTCGAGAAGGTACAGGTCGGACAGAAAGCGGACGTAGACATGAGAATCGCGCCCAGGCTGAAGAGGTCCGAGCGCGCATCGGCGGCCTTGCCGCGAACCTGCTCCGGCGAGATAAACGCGACTGTCCCCGGCACAACGTCGGCATGGGTTTGTGAGGCGAGCGTAGGAGAATCCGCGCTGGCAAAATCGGTCTTGACTGACCGTGAGCTTTGCCGGACTGAAGTCGAGGATTTTTACCCGCCGTACAAACTCCAGCGCGCGCGGCCGCGAATGGCCGATATTCGGTGTATCTTTTTTAAGCCGCTCGTAAACCGATGCAACCAAGGATACCCGACAAGCAACTAAATAATTAGTTGACGTTTGAGCGTTCACCGCGTCTAATAATTAAGTATGGAGGATGGCTCTTGCCGCCGACGAAATCCGTAACCCTGACTGAAGCTGAACTGCGGCTCATGGACGTGTTATGGCAACAAGGTCCATCGACCGTTCAGCAGGTACTGGAAGCGCTTCCCAAGAAAGCGCAACTGGCCTACAACTCGGTGTTGACCACCATCCGCATCCTCGAAAAAAAGGGATACCTGAGGCATATTAAAGATGGCCGCGCCCACGTCTACCGCCCGCTGATAGAGCGGGCAGAAGCGTCAAGGTCCGAAATTCGCCATTTGGCCAATCGCTTTTTTGAGAATTCCCATGAAATGCTGGTGCTGAACATTCTAGAGGACCGTGGCGTCGATGCCGAGGAGTTGAAGCGTCTTCGGCAACTCCTCGAACACGCCCAGCCGGAGGGGAAACCAGCGAAATGAATGGAATTTGTGATCGCGCCAAAGAGTTGCGAAGCGGCGGCAGAATGCAGCCCATCGGCGCGAGCCGTGGGTAGATAGTGTAAGGAATTAGCCCCAGCGGGGCGAAGATCATCGCCACGCAGAGTCTTTGGTCCTGATGGGAAAGCTCTTGCGAGCTATAAATAGGAACGAATAACAAATGACCGCCACGCTCTCTCTGAACCATCTAGCCCGAATGTCCGCCGAGGGCATGTTGAACTGCATGCTCGACGGTATTGTTATCGGACTTTTCGCTTGGGTCCTGCTGCGCGTGGTTGGGCAGCGAAATTCCAGCACCCGGTTCGCAGTATGGTTCTCGGCGTTACTGGCGATAGCAGCCCTGCCAGTGCTTGGCGTCGCCGCTTCAAGCCCTGCCCATGAAGGAAGGGTTGCGTCCATCACCGTTCCAAGTTCTTGGGCATTCGAGATCGTTATCGTGTGGGCCGCAATCGCAGGCGTGTTGCTGCTTAGGGTAGCCATTGGCTTCCTGCAGGTAAGAAGATTGCGCGCGGGTTGCACCGCGATTAATATCGTGGCCCTGGACCCGTTGCTGCAGGCAACCTGGCAAAGATTCCAAGCCACAAGACCAATGGAGCTTTGCCAATCCGATCGCCTGCATGTGCCGACCGCCATCGGGTTTCGCAAACCGATGGTACTGATTCCATCGTGGGCCATGCAGGAGCTCTCCACTGCAGAGCTGAACGCGATCTTGATTCACGAGTTGACTCACTTGCGACGCCGGGATGATTGGACCAACCTGGCCCAGCAGGTCTTAAAAGCGCTCTTGTTCTTCCATCCCGCAGTGTGGTGGATTGAGGGCCAACTCGCCTTGGAGCGAGAGATGGCATGCGACGACGCCGTCCTGACGGAGACCGCCGATCCGAGAGGCTATGCTCAATGCCTGGTCTCCATGGCCGAGAAGACTTTTATGCGGCGGGGATTGGCCTTGGCACAAGCCGTCGTAAACCGCATGCGCCAGACCTCGCTACGGGTCTCCCAAATTCTAGACATGAACCGCTCCAGCGCAACCCGCGTTTGGAAGCCGGCTTTATATTCAGTGGCTGCGTTTTTTGTTGTTTGCCTGGTCTCGTTATCGCACGCGCCTGAATTCGTGACATTCCAGGATCAGACGCAAAACCCAATGCCGGATGCCAGCATTGCGGCGCGACCTGCGAACGCGGCGCTGACCGCAACCTCGAAATTCCTGGATGAGCGTGCAGTGGCGACTACGGTGAGCTTCCACCCTAAATCCGCCGGAGCGACGACTCCGCTGACCGTTCATCACGCAGCTTCAAATCGGCCTGCAACAAACCCGGCCGCGAAAACTCGGCTCACTCGCCGAACCGGCGCACCACAAAGTTCCGCCCGCCTGTTGCAGGCTCGCTTCGTCGAACCGGACGGACGCAACCTTGTCCAGACACCAGCTCCGCAAGCCGTATTTGTAGTAATGCAAACTACGCAGTCTGTCGAAGCCGGGCCCGTGGTTTGGAGAATTACCGTCTGGCGGCTGACCATACTCGATTCAGCCCGCGAAACCAGAATTCCCGTAAAACAGATTTAAGCAAGGCGGTTAAAAAAGAAAGGCAATCAGTTCGATTTGAAAAACTAAATAATTAGTTTTCTGAGGAGAAGGTAAACAACATGGCAAACTGGAAATCAACCATTGGTCGCTTGGCAGCTTCGCTGGTCGCAATTGCAGGCCTTGCGTTGCTGGTAACCTACGAAACCGCAAAACCAACAAACGCGCGAGCGGCAGTTGCCGCCCCGGCCGCAGCTTCCCTCGACGACAACAGCGTGAGCACATTGCTCTCGCTCGACCAGGCAATGGAAACTTTGGCTGCTCGAGTAACCCCAGCCATCGTCAACGTCGCCGTAACCTCACACAGCAAAGAAACAGCTCAACCACAATTACCCGATGATCTGCAGCAATTCTTCGGACCAGGCTTCGGCCCGCACGGCCGCCAGCAGCCCCAGATCGAGCATGGCATCGGCAGCGGAGTCATTATTTCGCCCGATGGCTACATCGTCACCAACAACCACGTGATCGACGGCTCAGTCGACATCCGCGTCACTATGAGCAACCGCAAGATCATGAAGGCCAAGCTAATCGGCGCCGATCCGCTGACCGACCTCGCCGTAATCAAGGTCGACGGAAACAACCTGCCAAGTGTCCCGCTGGGAGATTCCACCGCATTGCATCCGGGCCAGACCGTACTAGCTTTCGGAAATCCCTTCGGCTTTCGCTTCACCGTAACTCGCGGTATCGTAAGCGCGCTGAACCGCCCAAATCCGTTCTCGGATAACGCCCGCAAGCCCGGTGAATTCATCCAGACGGATGCGGCCATCAACCCCGGCAACTCCGGCGGCCCGTTGGTGAACGCACACGGTGAAGTCGTCGGCATCAACACCTTCCTGATTTCCTCGTCCGGCCAGTTCTCCGGAATGGGTTTCGCCATCCCCACGCAGATCGTGAAGCCCACGGTCGAAACGCTGATCCGCGACGGAAAAGTCACTCACGGCTACATGGGAATCGGCATCAGCGACGTCACCCCGGAGAATGCCAAGTTCTTCGATGTGAACGACGCGAACGGAGCAGTCGTAACTCAGGTCGAACCTGACTCACCAGCGGCCAAAGGTGGCTTGAAAGTCGGCGACGTAATCACCGAACTCGATGGCAAGAAAGTAAACGACGCTGGCGAGCTTCAAGTAGAAGTCGGACAGAAGCGTCCGGGCACGACCATCAAACTGCAAGTCATGCGCGATGGCAAGACCGTCAACGTGCCGGTCACGCTCGAAGCCATGGGCAGCCGCGACAAAGAAGGAGTCGAAACCAGCGAAGCCGACCACGGCAAAATGCACTGGGGCGTAGGTCTCAGCGACCTCACTCCCGATATTCGCCAGCAACTACAAGCTCCCGGCGACATTCACGGCGCTGTGATCGAGCAGGTGCAACCCGGCAGCTCCGCCGATAACGCTGGACTGCAACGCGGCGATGTAATCGTCCAGGTCAACCGGCACGATGTCCAAAGCGCCTCCGACGTTAAGCAGGCATTAGCCAGCGTGCCCAAAGGAACGGACGCGCTGCTGCTGGTGTGGTCGAACGGCGGCAATACCTTCCGCGTCCTGCACGCGCCCGAAGGTTCGTAAGAATAACTGCCGGGGCGGACACTCTTGTCCGCCGCCGTTGAAGTTGTATTTGAGGCCTAAGGGTGGCCCATCCTACCCTCGTGTTCTTAGACCTTAGAATGGGCCCCCTGATTGTTTCCGGTGCCCCAGGTTCGCGTCCGTTCTCTGGACGCTCACTTGGGATGCCAGCGAACCTGCACTACCGTGTCACCCCACCCGCAAGATCTGTGCTAATTTGTTGACACCGCCACTGGTCCCACCGGAGGTCCCTTCATGCGACGTATCCTGTTTCTCTTCGCTTTCTCCGCAGCGCTGCTAACTTCGCAACTGCAAGCCCAAAGCTCCTGCAGCGGTATGAGCCTCGGCCGGGGCGCAAGCCTCAACGGTTTTATTCCCTTTCCCGCCGACAACGCATGGAACCAGAACATCGCGAACGCCTCCGTCGACCCCAACTCGGACGCCATCATCAACTTCATCGGCGGCAGCACTCCTCTGCATCCCGATTTCGGCGCGGGCTTGTATGCGGGCTCGACCATCGGCATTCCTTATGTAGTGGTGAGCGGCAATCCGTTTGTGAACATTCATTTCACCGCCTACGGCAGTGAGAGCGATCCCGGACCCATGCCCATCCCGCACAACGCTCCCATTGAAGGCTATCCTCACCCGGGCAACGGAGACCGCCACGTCCTCGTGCTCGACCGCGACAACTGCTGGCTCTACGAGCTCTATCATTCTTACCCGCAGAAAAACGGAAGCTGGAAAGCCGATTCCGCCGCAGTCTGGGATCTGCTCAACGATGAACAGCGTCCCTACACCTGGACATCCGCCGACGCCGCCGGCCTGCCCGTCTTCCCCGGATTAGCCCGCTACGACGAAGTCGCCAGCGGCCAAATCCAGCATGCCTTGCGCTTCACTCTGCAATACAGCCGCCAGGCTTTCACGCCGCCCGCGTCGCATTGGGCGCCCAACTCCAGCGATTCGCTGGCCGCGCCCATGGGCATGCGCCTGCGTCTCAAAGCCAGTTACGATATCTCCTCGTTCCCTCCGCAAGCCCAGGTCGTCCTCGCCGCGCTGAAACAGTTCGGAATGATCATGGCCGACAACGGCAGTTCCATGTACGTCAGCGGCGATCCCGACAATCGCTGGAGCAATGACGATCTCGGAACCCTGAAGCAGGTGCCAGCCTCGGCCTTTGAAGTGATCCTGATGGACCCGATCTACACCCCAAACAATCTCCCGCAAGGAAAGGCGCCGGTGATCACTAGCTTCACCGCCAATCCATCCGTCATTCACAAGGGACAACCTGCAGTTCTGAACTGGACCGTTACCGGGGCCTCGTATTTCGTAGTCTCCCCGCAAGTAGGCGCAGTCCGCAGCAACACCGTGACGGTCTATCCCACGGGGACGACAACTTATACGCTGGACGCCACCAACCAGTACCACCGCTCCAAGAAGCAGGTGACGGTCAAGGTCCAATAGTCTCCGGAGGTCCCGGCTTTTCTAGTTCACACCGTTTTTCGGGTCCCAGGAGCCTTGCTCCTTGCGGACATAGATGATCTGGCCGATGTGGTACGCATTGTGGGTGCTGATGTGAGTAAACATCTGGGCCGAATCTTTCAGCTTGGCTTCGTCAGCGGTTTCCACCCATTTTTCCAGGTCGTTCATCACGTCGTCGAGCTGTTTCACTGTGTCGTTCCAGGTTTTGCTGTCAAATTTGTCGAAGGTCTCGTCGTTGTTTCCGCTGAACTTTTCCAGACTCTCCCCTTTGAGCCTGGCGAGGTTCCGCCGATTCCAGAACACCAGGTGATAAGTGAGTTGGCCGACCGAGTGATTCCCTTTGCCATCGCTCCAGTTTGCCTGCTCGGCCGTCAACCCCTTGACGGCGGTATTCGCGGGCACAAACCATTCCGCGGACGTATGCGTCGATCGCAGTTCCGCCAGCAATAGCTCTCGCAGAGTCGTAGGTTTCTTGTCTTGCGCATGAGCCGGAACAGCCAACAGCAACAGCAGAAAAATCGGTATACGTTTCATGATTCGAGACTTCCTCCCTGCGGTTAGACGTGGCCGCCGTGCCAAGGTTTTGGGGCGGGATCGTATTACGACAAATAATTGAGAAGTATCGAGCACAGACATACGGCGGCCGCGTTCCCTGTAGCTCGCCCCAGCGATCCTCCACACGTTCGGTCGAGGAAATCCCCGCCCAAGCAGGCTTGGACGGGTTACCCTCGAGAGTCGGTAATCACAGTCGCCCGGGCCACCCGCCAGGTCTCGAGGGGGAAAGACGAGGTCGGCGGTTCCCGCCGCACCAAATCAATCAGTGGGATGAGGACGAAGATCAAAGTCGCGAGGCAGGCGGCAAGGCCAGCCATCGGATTCGCTTCACACGTCCCCAACAGAGGCCGGGGGGAAACGCAGGCCCCCCTTCTAGCCTCTGTCGGAAGATTGTGGTTTCTTCACGGAAGCAGTAGGTTTATCCTGCTGCTTCTTCTTTTTGGAGAGTATCTTTGGAGCCTGAAATAGAATCTTCATCGTCCGCTCAAAGTTCTCTCTGGCCTCTGGCCCTTCTCGGCATTCTGGCTATCGCTTCATTCTTTCGATCAAAGTCCCACGCTCCACTTCGGCAATCCATTAAACCCATACAGGCACGAGATAGCACCGACAGGAAACGCCCCGACAGCAAGGAGAAAAATGATATCTCCGCCGGGGCCGCCACTACAATTGAGATACCAGTAACTAGAATCCAAAATGATCACACGAAAAAAAGACGACAAAAAATACTGCGGCTGAGGAAGGCGGGGGCTGATTTGATCTCGTACGGAACCTTGCTGGCGGTCATTGGTTATGCTGCTGTCGCCCGTAATCAGTGGAAGGAAATGATCAAGGCCACCGAGGAGGCCACGAGGTCCGCCGAAACCGCCGCTAAGCAGCTTGAATTGACTTCCAGACCATGGGTAGACATCGATGTATCGATCACCGCGCCAGTGACCTACGACTCCAACGGAGTGCACATAGTGTTCACTTTTGTCCCCAAGAACATTGGCCAATCCCCGGCACAAGATGTTTCGATAGCCCTGAGATTGATTCCGGGTTCCATGGGAACAGACGTGCGTAAGATACAAGGCAGTGTCTGCAAAAACCGAGCTTCCGCCAAAGATGAGCCCCTTAGATATGTGCTGTTCCCTAATCGCGTTTATAGCCAACAAATAACGATGGGACTGACGGATGCTGAAATCAATTCCCAATGGAGCAAGTTTGACCTTGGCCGAGGTCCGATTGATCTCATTCCTGTCCTTCTTGTCGGATGCGTAGACTATGCCTATGACGCTAGTCCCCGTCATCACCAAACTGGCTTCGCTTTCGACGTCCTTACGAAAGATAGAGGGATAATTCTTAAAAGCACGATTCCGCTTGCTCCCAGTTCCATCATGCTTATGCCACACGCATTCGGAGGGCATTTTGCTAACTAGCCCTCCGTTCCACGACCCCTTTCGCCGCAATTGAGAAACCTGGGGACAGACGGGACGTTCCCCAACTCCCCAACAGTAGCCGGGTATCCGGTTCTCGCGATTTTCGAGACCTGGGGATCTGCGATTTCCCTTGACCCGACCTCTCAAAATGGCTAACATAATGACAACTTCATTAGCTGTTTGATAACAGCAGTGCTTCTTCGGCTCTTTGACAATTTCGAGGTTCCCGCGCAGACGCGCGTCCCAAACCTCACAAAAAAGCTCTCAACCCTCAAAATGCCCTCGCTAAATCCTTTAGAAGAGATATTTTAGAAGGGTATCTCCAATCACCGCCTGTTTTCATAGGCTTGCGAATCCGAAAAGCACGAGATATCCCCTCTCATAAGTCCTTTAGAAGGGATATTTTACGAGGGTATCTCGAAAACAGCGCCTTTGTTTTCATAGATCTAGCAAGAAAACGCATTTTTTTTGCTATATACCTGTCCCTCAACAGTAAACAAACCGCCAAGACAAGTTTACTTGTTGGTTAAGCGTGGCCCACCCTGGAACTCAGCCTTCCCCAGGCTCGGGCACGAAGCGGTATCCCACGCCGCGGACGGTCAGCAGGTGCTTCGGCTTGGCGGGATCGTCTTCGATGTAGCGGCGCAGGCGGACGATGAAGTTGTCGATGGCGCGCGTATCGGTGTCTTCGCGCAGGCCCCAGACTTCTTCGAGGATGGCTTTGCGCGAGACGGTGTGGCCGCTGTTGCGGACTAAGTGGCGCAGCAGTTCCGCCTCCATCAACGTAAGCTGGATCGTGTTGCGGTTGACGCGCAGTTCGAGTTTGCCAAAGTCGATGGTGCGCCCGTCGAAGGAGAAGGCATCGGCGGCGGGCGCCTGGCTGACGCCCATCCATTCGCGGCGGCGCAGCAAACCTTGCAGCCGCGCCAGCAGGATGGGAAGTTCGAACGGCTTGGGAAGATAGTCGTCAGCGCCCGACGCGAATCCCTTGAGCACATCCTCAGGCCGGCCGCGCGCAGTCAGCATCAGCACGGGAACGAAATTCTTCGCGGCCCGCAACTCGGCGGCGACATCAAAACCGTCCTTGCCCGGAAGCATCACATCGAGCACGACGGCATCGAATTCCTGGCGCCGTTCGCGCTTGCCAGTGCCGCGTTTGCCGTTTTCCTGGCCGCCATTTTCCTTGTGGCCAAGCAGCATCTCGATGGCGCTCTCGCCATCCCCGGCAACTTCGACGCTGTGCCCTTCCGCCTCAAGATTAAAGCGCAGCCCCTGGGCCAGATGAGCTTCGTCTTCGACAATCAGCACGCGGCTCATGCCCGATTCTCCGCGACCTGGTTTTCGCGAGCCTGCTTCTCTCTGGAAACGTTGCGCGGCAGTTCGAGGACCAGCGTAGTGCCGCGACCTTCGCCCTCGCTCTGCGCGAAGGCGCGCCCGCCATGCTTCTTGGCGATGGCGCGAACGATAAACAGGCCCAATCCCGTCCCTTTGATGTGCGCCAGCGAGCGGTTGGAGACGCGATAGAAACGCTTGAACACGCTCTTCAATTCCGCCTGCGGAATGCCGACGCCGTGGTCCTGGATGCTCAACCTGACATGCTTCTCATCAGGCGTTTCGATGCGGATCGAAACATCCACCTGGTCGCCGGAATACTTGATGGCATTGTCGAGCACGTTGGCGACGGCTGTGCGCAATTCCTGGGGATCCCCGATGACGCTGGTTCCAGCTTCATTGCCGGCCACGGGCTCGAAGCGCAAGGCCTGAAGCTGCAGATGATGGCCGGTGCGGGCCACTTCGACGCATTCACGAACCAGGCTTTCGAAGTCGATGGGGACGCGCTCGCGGCTGCTCTTTTTGTGTCCCGCTACGCCAGCTTTCAGAACCTGCTCGACCGTGCCCAGCAGGCGGTCGGTATCGTCGAGCATGCGGCGGTAAAACTCGCCCCGCTGGATTTCGTCTACGTCGCGATGTTGCAGAGTTTGGAGGTAGAGGCGGATGGAAGCGATCGGAGTTTTGAGTTCGTGAGTGACAGCGTTGATGAAACTATCGTGCTGCTCGTTGCGGCGGATTTCGCGCAACAGGAAAATCGTGTTGAGGACCAGACCGGTGGTGATGGCGCCGAAGAAGATGACGCCGAGGAAAACTTTGATGCCTTCGCGCCAGTTGAGGATGATCCAGCCGAATCCGACGGCCACGGCCACGCCCGCCAGGCCGACGCCTAGAACGAGGAAGGTGATGGTCGCTTTGCGCCGGCTGGTGATGCGCATGGCACGATTCTACCGCGAAAGGGAGAGAAAAACGGAGGCAGGCTGGCAAAGAAAAGAGACGTAGCAAGCTACGTCTCTACAGTATCTTGTTTGGAGCGCTTAAACCGAAACCAGTTCGGGAGTAGGGGCCGGAGCCACTGCTTGCTTGCGGTTGAGTTCATCCAGCTTGACGCGATACACGTGGCGGGCCAGGCCTAATTTCTTGAGGGTCCAGATGCCGTACCAGTTCATATCGATTTCGTACCATCGCAAGCCGTGCCGCGCGGAAACCGGGTGCGCGTGATGATTGTTGTGCCAGCCCTCGCCGAAGGTCAGGATTGCCACCCACCAACTATTGGTGGAAAGGTCCTTGGTGACGAAGCGGCGCGAGCCCCAGCTATGCGTTGCCGAGTTCACCAGCCAAGTGGTGTGCAGGCCGACCACCGTGCGCATGAAAACTCCCCACAGTAGGAATGGCAGGCCGCCGATCGCCAGCAGGACCAAGCCTAAGACGATCATGGGAACGTAATGGTATTTGGTGATCCAGACGTGGAATTTGTCTTTTGCCAGATCGGGCACGTAACGTGCCAGGGTGGTGGTGTCGTGATGCATGGACTTTCCAGTCAGGATCCAGCCCATGTGCGCCCACCACTTGCCATCGATTGGCGAGTGCGGGTCGCCTTCGTGATCGGAAAACTGATGATGAATGCGATGCGTAGCCACCCAGAAGATCGGTCCGCCTTCGAGCGCCAGGGTCGCACAGGTGGTAAGGAAATATTCGACCCACTTCGGAGTCCTGTAGCCGCGATGCGTGAGCAGCCGGTGGTAGCCCATGCCGATGCCGAGGCTTCCCGAAACCCACCACAGAAACATCGACACGAGAAGAGCTTTCCAGGTGAAGAAGAAGAGCGCCGCAATCGCCCCAACATGAAACAGGGCCATAAAGGTTGCGGTTACCCAATTGATTTCGTTAGCGGCAGCTGGCTCACGGTGTAGCGCTTCAAGTTCCATGCGGGTCCCTTTACTCGTGCTGGATGCTATGAGATTAGGCTAGCAGGGACCGTCGACGCGGAGTGTAATAGTTCTGTAATAGACGTTCCGGGCGCACATGAACCAGAGTAACCTTGAGATCAATTTCCGTTCCCAGGGCAGCCCCGCGCTCTTCCCAAGAATTTACATTTCTCTGACAACCAAATTCCCGGTCGATAGTAAAGTGCTGGCGCTTCAAATTCGCAGATTGCGCTGTGACTTGATCATCATAATGTTGAAAGCAAGTTGAGGAGAGCTGACATGGCAAAGCTTAGGTTAGCCGGTATTCTCATCTGCCTTGGCGCGGTATCCATCGGCGCTGTAACCCTAAGAGCTTCTGGTTCCGATGACAGCGCGGTCATCAGTTTCAAGGGCCCGGTGAACTGGGCTTTGGCCACAAAACCTTGCGCTGCCATCCGCGCGGTGGACCCAAATCCCGGGAAGCTAGCCACCATTTTCAGCAACTTTGGCAGACCGGGCCATCTGTATGAGGGCGACATCTCGTGGGATGTAGCCGGACCTCATTCAGGGGTGCAGGAACAGTGGGTGGCGATGCCATTTACGCCGAAGTTTGATGCCGTAGTCACGCAGATTTCGGTTGCGGTCGCGCACAATACCGGATCGCCCAATTCCTTCGTGCTCAGTGTTAACGAGGACAACGGAGGTCAGGTGCCGGGAGACCCAATCCGCAGTTGGCTGGTGAAGAACGCTCCGAAGTATGGGACTTGCTGCGCGCTCGACGTTGTAAACGATTCCAAGGGCATAAAGGTGAAGAAGGGAACCCAATATTGGGTCGTTGCTAAGACCAATGCCAGCGAACAAGAGACGCGGATGGAATGGGACCTCAGCCCCAGGGGTGGAGAGTCGAACTTCGCTTTCAATAATGGCCAAGGGTGGTACGGGTATACGGCGTTCACCTCGGCATTCGCTATCTATGGAAACAAGATCAAGTAGGCTGTTTTAATGCTTGTGCTACGCTGTAGCCGACGAGGCGGCGTTTGATCGCATCAGGCAGCAACGCGAGGTGGCTATTTGCTTTTTTGGCATTCGCTAGGTTTTCCGCTCCAGCACAGAATGCGGCGGTCTGCCAGCACCGCACTGTCGTGAATGTGAGCGATCGACAGGGCATGCCGGTGCCTGGGCTCCAGCCTGCGTCGTTCCAAGGATCATTTCGCGGCCAGCCTGTGAGAATCATTTCGGCCCGTGTGCAAAGTGAATTACCCCGGTTCGTGTTGCTACTAGACGTAAGCGGCAGCGTCAACAGAGAGAATCATTCTTTTGAATTGGCTCAATTTGCTGCGGGCAACTTTGTGGCGGCTTCCGGAATTCCTCATGTCGCCTTGGTCCTGTTTTCCGACGGTGTCCGTGACAAGTTAGAGTTTGACGCTGCGCCGAAGGATGTGCTGCTGAAACTCGCGGATTTGAACGACGGTCAAGGACGAACGACCCTGTTTGATTCTCTGGTGTACTCGGCAGGCTTGTTCGACGCTCCGAAAGCCGGTGATGCCGTCTATCTCATCACCGACGGTGTTGATAACCATAGCAGGATGCGCAGTGAGGAAGTGGAGCACGAATTTCTATCCCGAGGGATCCGCTTATTCTGCTTCATACTCTGGCCTGCCCGCCACGGAGAAGACGAGGCTGAGCGTTCGATCTATGTTCTGCAGCATTTGACAGAAGTGACGGGAGGGTTAATCACGAATACAAGGCATGACGATTCCTCAAACGGACGCGAATGGTTGAAGGCTTCGCTGTTACGCGCGTACACGGAAATGAAGAGTTTCTACGACTTAGAAGTGGAGGTGCCGGGCAATCTCGACAAACAGCACCGTTGGGAACTGCAGGTTGTGGATGATCGAGGAAAGAAGCGAAAAGACATCGAAGTCACTTATGCAAGGAATTTGACTCCTTGCGCAATGGCTTCCCCTCAGAAGAAGTAACCTGTTGTCAGGCTGACGCGCCTTTCACTTCGACTCCTGCCCATTTCTCCAGGAGAGTCAGGGTGGCGGCGTAATCGAGGTCGCCGTGTCCATCCTCGTCAGCTACGTCGTAGATTTCTTCTACCGTCTCCAATCCTGGCAGCCTGACTCGGAGTTCCTTGGCCGCTTCCAGCGCCAACTTGAGGTCTTTGTGCATCAGGCGCAGCGGGAAATTCGGGGAGAAATCGCGCTTCAGGACAAACGGAGCTTTGTACTCGACCACGCCTGAGTGGACCATGGAAGCTTGGATCAAGGGAACCAGCGCATTGATATCGACTCCAAGTTTGGCGGCCAGGGTGAGGGCTTCGGCAAAGCCTTCGTAGATGAGCGCGATTTGTAGATTCATCACCAGCTTGGCGGCTTGGCCTTTGCCGGTTTCGCCCATGCGGAAAATCTTCTTGCCCATCGCGGCAAACAGCGGTTTCAGTTTCTCAATAGCCGCTTCTTCTCCGCCCAGGATGAAAATCAGAGTGCCACTTTCCGCTCCGGCTTTGGATCCGGTCATGGGCGCGTCCACGTATTGGACTCCCTTCGCCTGCGCCCGCTCGGCGAACCGGCGTGTGGCGGAAGGCGAGATAGTGCTGGAATCGGCAATGATCATTCCCTCGGTCAACGACTCATGCGCGCCTTGCGTCCCAAACAAAACGTTTTCGACTGCCTTGGTGTCCGAGACGCACATCCAAACTACCTCGGCCGCACGCGCCGCTTCCGCCGGCGATGCCGCAGTTCGCGCCCCTTCCACTTCCTTACCCTCAGTGCGATTCCACACCGTGACTTCATGACCTGCCTTGGCCAAATTGGTCGCCATTGCCCGTCCCATGATTCCCAAACCTAAGAAAGCAACACGCATGTTCGCTCCTGTGGATTCGTCTTCAAGGAACATGCTTTCTTCGCATACTCCGATTGGCGAGACGTAGCAAACTACGTCTCTACAGAGCCGTTAGAGACGTTGCTTGCAACGTCTTGGCCTCACCGAAGTGTTCGTGGAGAACAGTTCCTTAATGATTAGAACTGACCGCCCGCATTACGGTCAAGCAATTGGCGGGGAAATGTCTTAGAATGAGGCCAGCATTCGCTCTCCAAACGTGGAAGGCGAGAAACCATTTCTCCCAGCTCTTTGCGCATCTAATAGATTGTCACTGGATCGGGGCCGCTGTTTCGTCTCTAGGAGCAGATGTTAAAGCCAACGCTTACGAATCCCGTTCTCCGCAAACGCGCGCGCGCGTTTGGCAGTCTGGTTCGCCACTCCGCGGTTACCCCACGCACCGGCCAAGCTTATAAACCGAAGTTAATCAGTAATGGAGAGCTGGGTTTAACGTTTATTGGCCACTCCAGCTTTTTCGTGCAAATCGGCGGCCAGAACGTGGTCATCGATCCCAATTTTGCGCGCTGGTTGTTTGTGCTGAAGCGGCTGCGCAAGCCGGGAGTGCAGCTCCGCGACCTTCCTCCCATCGACCTGGTGCTGGTTACCCATGCCCACTTTGACCATCTCCATCGACCCTCATTGCGGGCCATCGTTCAGCAGGCCCGAATCCGGCGGGCGTCGCCCCCCATCATCGTGGTACCGCATCACGTTATGGATCTGGTCTCCGACTTGGGCTTCGCAGACGTGGTCGAGCTGGACTGGTGGAACAGTTACCGCCATCTCCAGCTCACGGTCACGCATGTGCCCTCGCGGCACTGGGGCGCCCGGATCATCAAGGATTCCCATCGCGGATACGGTGGCTATGTGCTGCGCGACAACAAGCACTCTCTCTATCACGCCGGCGATACGGCTTATTTTTCCGGCTTCCGCGAGATCGGCCGGCGTCTGGCGCCCGAACTGGCGCTACTGCCCATCGGAGCTTACAATCCGCCGTCCTTCCGCAATGTCCACGCCAATCCCGCCGACGCCACCCGCGCGTTCCTTGATTTGAATGCCCGCTGGATGGTGCCCATGCACTACGGAACCTTCAAACTATCCCACGAACCCATGGACGAGCCCTTGCAACTGCTGGAGCAGGAAGCGAAGGCGGCGGGCATTGAGGATCGTGTGCTGGTGCTGCAGGAAGGCGTGACCCGGTTCTTCTAGAACACGTCGGCCAGTTTCTCCAGGACATTCCGCTCTTTCCAGATATTTTTAACAACTTTTAACATGGATTGTTCTAGACTCTTCTGCCTGAGGAGGTCTTATGACCGATAAGGTAAAAGCCGTACCTGAGGGATTCCACACTGTGACGCCCCATCTGACGGTTCGTGAGGCGAATCGCGCCATCGAGTTCTACAAGAAAGCCTTTGGCGCCGAAGTTCTTCACGTCATGCCGGCCCCTGGGGGCAAGGTGATGCACGCCGCGCTCAAAATCGGAGATTCGATTCTGATGTTGGCCGACGAGTTCCCGGAGTATGGGGGAGCATCAGCATCACCCGCCGCAGACCCCACGAGCTGCGCTGGTGACGTTCTCCACATTTACATCGAGAACGTGGACGCCGCATTCGAACGTGCCGTTTCAGCTGGCGCGACGGTAAAGATGCCAGTGATGGATATGTTCTGGGGGGACCGCTACGGGCAAGTGTTGGATCCTTTCGGACACCGATGGTCGCTGGCAACTCACACCCGCGATATGTCTCCTGAGGAAATGAAAAAAGAGCAGGAGAAGGCATTCAGTCAGATGCCAAAGTCGGCTTAGGGTCGGGTTAACAGCATTTGACAGGTGCGGCAATGGTGACCACAGGGGGAGGGTTAATGATGCGACAGGAAATGCCGCCTAACTTCCCCCACTCACCTCTCTTGCCCATTGCATCGCTTGCCAGTGGCACTCCGCTACGTCGCTGTCGTTGAGATGAAGCTGGCTGGTCAGTTCACTCGCTGTTTTCCACTCGCCGGATTCTTGCGCCAACATCAGTTGATAGAACGGCCGCAGACGACTGGCACCGCCGAGCAGCACCGACTTGGTTTCCTGATCGATGGGAACGTTGTCGAGCACCTGGGACATGGGAATCTCGAGGATGGTATCCATTAGGGAGAGCAGTCCCGTTAAGAACAAGTCAGAGTCGCCGTGGGGAATTTTGGGCGAGAGCAATTCGCAGAAGCGGGCGCGAACCAGGGCGGAGAGCACCAGGTCGTTGCTCTTTCCCTGTCCGGCGCCGAGTGTGGCCACCAGGCGAATCCAGCGGCGGACTTCCCGCTCCCCTAAAATCGCCAGCGCGTGCCGCACCGAGTGAATTTCGTTGGCGAATCCGAAGGCGGCGGAGTTCAAGTACCGCAGCAGTCGGTAGCACAATGAGGCCTCGCCCTTTACCACATTCTCAATTGCGCGCACGTCCAACTCGGGCTTCGAGACCTCCGTCAGCATGCGCAGGTAGTTCATCCGGTTGGCGGGAATTTCGTGGGCTGTGAGGACTTCCGGCCGGCGGAAGAAATATCCCTGGAAATAGAGGAACCCGGCTTTCTTAGCGACGACGAACTCCTCGCGCGTTTCCACCTTCTCGGCCAGCATGCGGCAACGCCACGGTCCATATCGTTTCACCATGGCAGCCGCATCCGCGGCGGAGGTGGCTCTGAGGTCAACCTTGATGATGTCGGCTAGATCGGTCAAGGCTTCGCGCGGGTCGGCCATCGCGAAGTCGTCCAACGCGATCATGTATCCGGCCGCTTTCAGCCGCTGACAAGCTGCCATCACCAGTTCATCGGCGGGGACGGTCTCTAAGATTTCGACGACGGTCTGGCCTGAAGGTAGCAAAGTAATGTACTCCTTCAGCAGAATGTCACGGGTGCAGTTGATAAAAGCTCGCCGCCCATCGCAAAGCACATCGAGGCCAAGCAGCATAGATGTGTTCAAGGTACTGCGTGAAGCCGCGTCCAGATCCGGGCAGCAAAAGAAGTCTTGGATGCCATCACGAAACAAGAGTTCATAACCAAAGACTTGTTCGTCCGCGGTCAGAATGGGTTGGCGGGCGACAAATTGGGTACCAGGTTTGGGCGCCGGTTTGCCTTCGCCGGGTCCGAGAGCAGAAGAAGAGGCAGTCACCTTTTATCTATCGGCACCAATCGCGCACAAGATTACTGAGTGTGAGCAGCCAATGCGAGCGAGCGATCTGGAGGGCTAAAAGCCTCCCGATTCATACCGTTGCACCGGCCATCCAGTCTCCCGGGATTTCAGGATCGCCATGGGCCGAGAGGAAAATACACAGCTTTCAACAAGTCGAGCAATGCAACGTCAGGCAGTCGAGAGACTGACGCGCTTTCTGTTGCCGGTCGATTTCAGAACTGGGACACGCTCTGAAGGGGGAAATTTGGTGGCCAGGACTTTCACAAACCTCTTTTGTTCGAGAAGCCGGCTTGGGTGAGGAGAGCTTGTGCAGAAAAATGCGGCTGACGCTGGCCTATGAGGAAATTAGATCGCCCAGCGAACTAACTTTTTACTTCGGGGTTCTTCACTTCGGTGCTCGAACTCTTTGGTTCCGAAGTTGCATCCTTCATGCCCTCTTTCAAAGCACGAATACCTTCTCCAATGCCTTTGCCGAGCTCTGGAAGTTTTTTCGGGCCGAACACCAAGAGGGCAATAAAGAAGATGACCAGGAGATGCATCGGTTGAAAAAGACCTTCAAACATACCAACCTCCCGCAGACACGACTGCTCTTTTTAACCTTACTGAAGCTGGATTGTTCCGTCAACCTCGGCAAGTTTCTTGCTAATCCGTCCGGACGCGCGAAAAACACGCCATTGCATCAGAATGTTAACCCTTTCAGTCTCAGTTTGAAGGGAGGGAATGTCGATTGTCGCGAAAAAAGACGCGGCCTTTCATTGTAAGTCGCTCATTTCACATGTCCTTGTTTGGTCGAGCAACTGCATAGGAGGTTCAGGCGGCTATTCAGACATGAACTTCCGTGCCGTCGAAAGGCGGGGCTAACCCTCCTAGAATTGGCGATGTCTTAACTTTTAGCACGGCCCTTGAGCCGCATGGGGTTTTTACTATGAACTCGTCACCCACAGTGCCAGTCGGAATCAAGAAACCGCTCTCTTCGGGAGTTCTCCCATCGAATGGAGACGTTCAGATTACCGAGCGGGCGGCAAAGGCGAGTCCACCGGTCGCGGCTCCGATCACCCCCAAGTTGGTGGGTTACGGCATGCCTTGTGCAAATTGCAAGACCTACTATGCGGCTGATCTGAAAGCCTGCCCGGTGTGTAAAGCAGGGGAACGGGTTTCACCGACCGCGGTACCTGCGCGTGCAACTGTGCCTGCCAGCGACCTGTGTCCTGATCCCATCGCTCTGGAAGAAGAACGCGAACGTTTCTTGCGCGAATTCAAGAGCCAGGTTTTCGCTTCGCAGTTGCCGGTCAGTGCGAACCCAGGCATGCGGTGCGTCCTCGAAGAAGCGCACCTGGGCGGACCCGAACCCGCCGCAGTGTGCCAAGGCTGTTACGATCATTTGCAGGAACGCGTGGACGTGCTCGAAGCGGCGCTGCACATGGATTTAAAGGAAGCGGCACAGATTGTGTATGACGCCGTGTGGGCAGATTCTTCGGATCCTACGAAGACCTACGAGAATGCCGCGCACGCGCTGCTGGCTGAATTACGCAAGCGCTCGGGCGTCGCACAAGTCTTCGGCTTACTGCAACCTCTGTCAGACTAAGGTTCGACTCCTGCTCCTGCTCGACCTTGGGAGACCGCTTCTGCGCCCTCCAGCACTGGGCATCAATCAGAATGCACGCAGCGCCGCGAACCGCATCGTGCCGAATGCTTTAGGGACGTGGAAATTCGGCTGCGGGGTGTGCGTGGGCTGCCAGGCGAGATACGCTCGTGGTTCTTTCGTGCCTTCCACTCG
>Ga0207141_10015_pt1 | contig 56584 bp, 48 predicted proteins | sample Alteio_BWMinHeat_5_FD_153553 | JGI IMG/M metagenome (GOLD analysis project Ga0207141, IMG submission 153553) | Enriched cells from forest soil in Barre Woods Harvard Forest LTER site, Petersham, Massachusetts, United States -... | ecosystem: Environmental > Terrestrial > Soil > Temperate forest >... | reverse complement strand
TTACGGCCCGGGATAGTTCACCGGTTAGACAAAGCCACCAGCGGCCTGATCGTGGTGGCGAAGAACGACGAGGCTCATCGAAAGCTGGCAGCTCAGTTCGCCCGCCGCGTGGTAAAGAAAACTTATATCGCGTTGGTGCACGGCTGGGTAAAGCAGGATCGCGGGACGATCAGCAGCAACATCAGCCGCGATCGGGTGCGGCGGACCCGGATGACGACCAAAAATTCCGACGGGCGCGAAGCGATCACGCACTACACCGTGCAACAACGGATTGAGTCGAAATACGGAAAGTTCTCGCTGCTCGAACTGCGTATCGATACCGGTCGAACTCACCAAATCCGGGTGCATCTGGCTTCGCTCCGGCATCCCGTGGTCGGCGATACGCTGTATGGGGCGCCGCGTGAGATGAGTGCGAAGAACGAAGGTGTGATTTCTCTGCCAAGAAATTTTCTGCATGCGGCTGCGCTGCAGCTGCAACATCCTCGAAGTGGCGAGGCGTTGTCGTTTGCGCGGGCACTGCCCGGAGAGTTGCAAGCGTTTTTCGAGAAGATTGGCTCGAGATGAAGTCCTGCCAAGCCATTCGGCGACTCCGACCGCAGTCCAACGCGTGTTGTGCAAGTTTCGTTTACAATCAGCAGCCGTAGTCTTTACTAAATCGTTTTAAGGAGCGAGTTTTGACGAATCGGACGGCCGCTGTTGCCTTGCTAATGGAGTCCTTTCTTCTGCTGGTTTCGTGTGCAGCACAGACCATCCAAGTCGACATAACGCCTGCGCACTCTACAAATCAGTTCGTGCCGAACGAGACGCTGGGGGCGGGAATTGATCGAATCCCGGCTGCAGCGATCGACAAGGATCTGGTACAGCCTTCCTTGCAGCAGGTGTTTGCTGCGGGCTGGCAACCTGTGAGCTATCGCCAGAATACCGAGCTCTTGATGGAGGCGTGGCACTGGAATCCGAAGGGAACGTGGAGCGATCCAAGTGGCAAGGGTTATTTTACGGGTTCGGCCACACCGACCGAGGCCATTCGTTACTCCTACGGATACGCTTTGCCGCATCGCGGGACGACCCGCAACGATGGAACGGGCAACGCCGGGTTCTCGCGTCTTACCGACGGCGACCTGAACACTTATTGGAAGAGCAGCCCTTACCTCACGCAGCGGTTCACTGGGGAAAGCGATGCGCTTCATCCGCGGGGGGTGATTCTGGACCTTACGGTGAATCAGTTGGTAGACAGCATTCGCATCGCGTGGGCGAACCCGTATGCGACTCGCTACGTGGTGCAGTATTGGACCGGGGAAGATCCGATCAAGTCCCAAACGAAGGGGGTCTGGCAGACGTTTCCACACGGTGCGGTTACGGGTGGGAAAGGCGGAGTTGAAACCATCCGACTCTCTGAAAATCCAGCGCCCATTCGATTCGTGCGCATCCTCATGACGGAATCGTCAAACACGTGTGATTCTCACCAGCCGGCGGATGCGAAACTGGCTGATCCGAGAAACTGTGTTGGCTACGCGATCAGCGAACTCTATCTTGGAACGACGACGCCAGACGGGGCGTTCCATGACATTCTCCGGCACACTCGGGACCAGGAGCAAACCGCAACTTACTGCTCCTCCGTGGATCCGTGGCATGAGCCTTCTGATCTGTTATCCACGAAGCAGGCACAAGTTGGAGTCGATCTCTTTTACGGTAGTGGTGTCACACGCGGATTGCCGGCGATGATGCCGGTGGCGCTGCTTTATGACACGCCGGAAAATGCCGCCGCTGAGATTGAATATTTAAAGCAGCGCAACTACCCAATTTCTTACGTCGAAATGGGCGAAGAATCAGACGGCCAGTTCATGCTGCCGGAAGACTACGGTGCCTTGTACCTTCAGTGGGCAGCGGTGCTTCATGGTATCGACCCCGCTTTGAAGCTGGGTGGGCCGTCATTCCAGGGTGTGAACAAAGATATTGAAGTGTGGCCGGACGCCAACGGCAAAGTCTCTTGGCTGGGGCGCTTTCTGGATTATTTGAAACAACACGGCCGGTTGAACGATCTCGCGTTCTTTTCCTTCGAACACTATCCGTATGACGGCTGCAAGACGCCGTGGGGCACCCTTTATGACGAGCCCGACTTAGTGAGCCACATTATGCAGGTGTGGCGCGAAGATGGGGTGCCTCCGAATCTTCCCATGTTCATCACCGAGTCGAATCTTTCTTCCGCGGCGAGTGAAACGTATATGGACATGTTCGCGGGAGTCTGGCTGGCCGATTACATCGGATCATTCTTGAATGCGGGCGGGAATGGGGTTTACTACTTCCATTATTTGCCGCTGCAGATGGAACATGGGTGCAATGATTCTCCGGGCACCTTCGGCATGTTCACGGTCGATGCCAACTATCAGATTCAGCAGCCGCTGTCTCAATTCTTCGTCTCACAGCTGATTAATCTGGAATGGGTGCAGCCCGGAACTGGGGAGCATCTTGTATTTCCCGCGAAGAGTGACGTCGATGATGGTGCGGGTCACGCGTTGGTGACAGCGTATGCGGTGAAGCGTCCAGATGGGCAGTGGTCTCTCATGGTTGTTAATCGGGATCAGCTGAATGCACATCGCGTTCGAATTTCATTTAACGATCAGACCCGACAATCCCCGAACTTCTTCTCCGACACGGTTGAGACCTCAACGTTTGGAAAGAACCAATATCAATGGCATCCGGCGGAGACCCAGTTTTTGGCGCACTCGGAACATGCCGGGGAACAACCCGTGGTCGCGATCACCAAAGGTACAGCGGAACCGGACGGGCCCGTCCTGCACTCTCGACCAACTGGGGGAAAAGATACGTTGTACGATTTGCCGGCGGCCTCAGTGGTGGTTATTCGAGGAAAGCTTGGCGTTAAGTAGAGTTATTGACCCGAGGCCTTGCTGCGCTCGGCTCCCGGACGGGGCTACGTCTGCATCGCGGCTTTACGGCTATAATTAGAAAACTCATGAAGTTCCGGATAGTCATTTTCTTTCTGGGCATTTTGCTTCCGGCCAGCTTTGGTCTGCTGGTGCTGGAGGCCCAGGATGCGGGGCCGGCAGAATTGCCTTCGGCGCCTTCCGCAGCCCGACAGCAGAGCCATTCGCAGAAAGCTTCCCCCCCGGCTTCGCTGCCGCCCGCAGCCGCTCAGCCGGAAAGCGCCCAGCAAACAGCAGTTCCAGCCGATCCAAGCAAGCCCGTTTCCAACGCGCCCTCAAGTGATGCCGCACAGGATCCGGCGCCAAAAGCGGGGACAGGCTCAACGTCCAGTTCGCTTCCGCCGCCTCCGGCGGACGATGACTCGCTCACCACAATCCGCAGTACCGTAAACGAGGTGAACGTGGTTTTCACGGTCACCGATAAGCACGGCCACTACGTCAAGGATTTGAGGAAAGAGAATTTCAAGGTGGTGGACGACAGCAAGCCGGCGGCGGAAATCCGCAGCTTTCACGCCGAGGCGAATCTGCCTCTGGAAGTGGGACTGCTGGTCGACGCCAGCAATTCGGTGCGTGACCGTTTCAAGTTCGAGCAGCAGGCCGCCACAGAGTTTCTGAATCAAACCATACGCCCGAAGTATGACCAGGCTTTTGTCGTGGGCTTCGATGTCACGCCAGAAGTCACTCAGGATTTTACCGACAACACGGAACAGCTTTCTGTCGGAGTGCGCTCGCTGCGTCCCGGCGGAGGTACCGCGATGTACGACGCGCTGTACTTTGCCTGTCGCGACAAACTGATGAAGGCGAAGCACGCCGGGCCGGTGCGCCGGGCGATCATTCTGCTCAGCGACGGTGATGACAACCAGAGCCACGTCACGCGGGAAGAAGCGATTGAGATGGCGCAGCGCGCTGAAGTGATCGTGTACACCATCAGCACCAACCTCAGCGGCGCAGGCCATCACGGAGATAAAGTGCTGGAACGGATTGCCGACGCCACCGGCGGGCGCGCATACGTTCCGTTTCAAATTACGGAAGTCGCCAATTCATTCGCGGCTATTCAGGAAGAATTGCGCAGCCAGTACGCCATCTCGTACAAGCCTGCGGACTTCATATCGAACGGCCGGTATCGCAGCGTCGAAATCCTGGCCCTGGGCCAGAAGGGTTTGCGGGTGCGCTGTCGCCACGGTTATTACGCCCCTTCCCCGTAGGTCATCGCATGGCCGGATACTCTGGAACTCCTTTGCCCAAGAAACTCGGCATCAAAGAAGAGTTTCGCTTTGTTCTGCTCGGTATGCCGCAGGACGTAAAGGCCGAGCTGAAGAGTACGCTAGCCGGCTGCAAAGCGGTGAAAGATGGCCCGGTTGATTTTGCGATGATGTTCGTGAAATCTGCGGCGGAATTGAAGCAACAGTTTCCCCGTTTCGCAAAACAACTGGCGCCGGCGGGAATGCTGTGGGTGAGTTGGCCGAAGAAGGCGTCCGGTTTGGCTTCTGACCTGAACGAGAATGAAGTGCGACGGATTGGGTTGGAAGTGGGGTTGGTGGACGTGAAAGTGTGCGCCGTCAATGAAATTTGGTCGGGACTGAAGTTCGTGATCCGGGTGAAGGATCGGGACAAGCGGAGGTAAACCGTTTGATCTAAACGCGGTCATCCTGACGATGACAAGTATTGAGATCTGAGTTCCTTAATCGCGTTTGGGAACAGCGTAGTATCCCGAGCGGGCTTGAATCTTGTAGTCCTTATTGCTGGCGTGGATCTCGATCTTGCGGAAACTGCCGTCGAGAGCTGGGTTGGTGGGGTTGTAGCCGATGTTGTACTGGCTGCGCAACTCGTTGGCGATCTGGTCGAAGCCCTCTTTCAGCTTTTCGTACTTATTTCCGACTTCAATGACTCGGCCTCCGGTTTCCTGCGTCAACTTCTTCATTTCGCCCTCACCGGAGTAGCCGCCAACGAAGCCGCCGTAAAAACCACGGTCTGCGCAAAGCAATACGTAGACGATGCTGTCCGACTTCTGGGCGGCTTCGATTGCGTCCTTGATCTTGAGTTGGCTGCCTTCGTCCTGGCCGTCGGTAAGCAGGATCATGGCCTTGCGTCCGACTTGTTGGGCTAATTCGTCGTGCGAGGCGAGATACACGGCGTCATAAAGCAACGTACCCCGCGGAGCGCCGACGGTGGGAACTGTTCCTCCGCCCAGACCCGGTATGCCCGTGCCACTTCCGCCGGCGGTGTTGATGCGGGCGCTGTTCAAAGCTGTCTTCAGCAGGCGTACGGAGCTGGTGAAATCCTGTAGCAATTCGACGTTCACATCGAAATCGATGACAAACGCTAAGTCCTTCTCGCGCAGGATTTGACTGAGGAAGTCGCCACCCACCTGCTTCTCCATGTCGAGCACGCGGGCCTGGCTGCCGCTGGAGTCGATCAAAATGCCAAGTGTGAGAGGCAGATTCGACTCGGCGGCAAAATATTTAATCGTCTGCGGCTTACCGTCTTCCAGTATCTGAAAATCGTTCTTGGCGAGGTTGGGAATCAGTGCGCCCTTTTTGTCCTTAACATTGAAAAAGAGCTGGACCACGTTCACATTGACCTTCAAGGTCGCAGCCGATTGGTCCTGATCCTGGTCCTGACGGTTCTGGTCGGGGGAAGGAGCAGATTGCTGGGCCGCCGAAAGTCCTGCGAACAGGAGCAGCATAAGGGCGCGCAAGACCGAACGAGTGCAGGCTTTGGGCATGAAAGTATTCTCTCAGTATTTTTGTTAGTCTAGTCCCTAAGCGTTAGATGCACCAAATCGTGAGTCTTAGCATCCGAGTTGAGAGCGATTTGCCGTGATGGCGGAGAGGGTTTTCCAGTGCTTCGAATGACCGGTAGGGAATGGACAGCGGCGAGCATCGCAATCCTATGGTTTTTTATCAGCTTAGAGGCGGGAGCGGCTAAACCGCAAAGCCAACAACCGACCAATCAAAAGCCTGACATTCCCGACGCACCTTCGGCCAGCCGTCCTCCGCAGCCGTTTCCCACAGCTCCGCCGGCCGAACCTCAGGAGCCGCCCACCGCGGACACGCCCACGGCCGAGCAGCCCGCTTCGGGAAATGAAGCACCCCCCTCGTACTCGAAGCCGGCCCCACCCCCTGCGGAAGATAGCACGCCGCCGCCTCCGCATCCGCTCGACGTTAAGACTGTTCCGGAAGGCGGCGCCACTCCCGATCCGGGAAGCAGTTCGCAAGACGAGCTGTTTAAGATCACTCGCAATGTCAACCAGGTCATCGTGCCGGTGAGGGTAACGGACGACTCCGGACATCTGGTCAACGGATTGTTACCCAAAGATTTCTCCGTGCTTGAGGACGGCAAGAAGCGAACTTTGAATTTCTTTACCAGCGATCCGCTGGCCATTTCGGCGGCAGTGGTTCTCGATCTCGGTATGGCAGATATCAACGTGCAAAAGGTGAATCAGACTTTTCCTGCACTGGAAGGTGCCTTCAGCCAGTTTGACGAAGTCGCGATTTACACCTACAGCACTACAGTCGGGAGAATGGCCGATTTCGGATCAGTGGGCAAGAGACTGGACGCGGCGCTGAATCAGCTTAAAAACGATCACGGCGAGAACAACGGGGTTCCCGTAATGAGCGGGCCATTAGGCCCTCAAGGTCCGATGATCAATAACATTCCCGTCGACCGCAGCATTCCCTCGCCGATTTCGCCGGCGAAGGGGGCGCGCGTGCTCAATGATGCTATTTTGGCCGCTGCCCTGGATCTGGGCCAGCGCGAAAGAAGCCGTCGCAAAATCATATTCGTCATCAGCGACGGCCGCGAGCTTCGGAGCAACGCCAGCTACAGCGACGTGCTGAAGGTACTGCTTTCGAATGGAATTCTCGTGTACGGCATCGGTGTGGGAGGCTCGGCTATTCCGGGTTATAAACAGATCGAGAGGTTGCACCTTCCGGGGCAGGGATATAGCGATATCTTGCCCAGATACGCCAATGCCACAGGAGGCGAAATTCTAAGCGAGTACTCCAAGGCCGCGATTGAAGGCGCGTACCAGCGCGCGATCGGCGACGCCCGCAACCAATACACTCTCGGCTACGCCACTGCCGCCACCCCCAGCAGCACCTATCGCGAAATCGAAGTCAGGGTCGGGCGTCCCGGCTGTAAGAGCTCGGATCTCCGTCCCTGCGTTCTGGTATACGCCAAGGCGGGCTACTATCCGCTGCCGATGAGCCGGTGAGATCGATTCGCAATCCTGCAGCCCCCTAGTAACCAGGGTAACCTGCCTGTGATGCCCTCGCCTGTGGTATAAAACCAGCAGTACCAATCCAAAACTAAACACGGCGGCCCTCGTGGCTTGAGTGTCTGCCGCACGGCTTGAGGAAAGTCTTTGAGTTTCATCAACTTTGCAGCCCGAGAGATTAATTGCAAGATCGTCTACTATGGCGCCGGGCTGGGCGGCAAAACCACCAATCTCCAGTACATCTTCCAGAAAACTGCCGAACAGCAGAAGGGGAAGATGATCTCGCTGGCTACGGAGACGGATCGAACCCTGTTTTTCGACTTCCTGCCTCTGGACCTGGGCTCAGTCCGCGGTTTCAAGACGCGCATCCACCTGTACACGGTTCCCGGACAGGTGTTCTACGACGCCAGCCGCAAGTTGATCCTGCGCGGCGTCGACGGCATTGTCTTCGTCGCCGATTCCCAGCAAGAGCGTATGGACGCCAACGTCGAAGCCCTCGACAACCTGATGGACAACCTCAAAGAACATGGCTACGACTTCAAGAAAATTCCCTACGTCCTGCAATTGAATAAGCGCGACCTGCCCAATATCCTGCCGGTCGATGCTTTGGCCAAAGAGTTGCGCCGCAAGGACGAGCCCGTGATGGAAGCCATCGCCTTCCAGGGCAACGGCGTCTTCGAAACCCTGAAAGAAATCGCCCGGCAAGTGCTCCTCGAACTAAAACAGGGCGGATAGTCAGTTCTTGGAAGCCATCTCATAAAATGATTTTGGGAAGGGCACGGCTTCACAAGCTGGGGGGAACCACGATTCACGCAGGTTTTCGCAAGGGCCTGACTTCAGCCGGCCCGCTAAGTCGTTAAACATGTGTCCGGCTTTAAGCCGGGCCGACAAGCTCCCCATGAACCCAGGCTTCAGCCCCTGAGGGCCTGAAGGCTCGACGGTGGAAGCACGAAGCGAAAAAGCCGCCGATTGCCGAAAATCCGAAAATCTGGTCAAGCCCCCTAACCCATCCAATTCCCCCCAAATCTATGATTCAATGGATGAAATAAAGGCAATAATATACCGATGGGAAAAATCTCAAAAAGTGCTTGACATTGTTGATCTAGTGTTATAGTTAACTATAACAGTAGATTTTGTACATGAGCTTTTGAATCGGGTGCAAACGAACCTGGCCGCCTTAACAGCTCTTGGTTGGGGTCCGGGGAGACAAAAAAATTCGCTGAAGTTGACGAAAAGGAAAAGGAGAAACCGAAATGAAATCACGCATCGCACTTTCCGTTGTATTCCTTCTGATCGCCGCGACTGCCTTCGCAGCGGACGCCGCCGCGACCCAATCGGACGCGCAAAAGTCTTTCACCACCCTGAAGAGTCTGGCGGGCGAGTGGGAAGGTCCCGTCACCGTCGCCGACGCGCCGGAGATGTCAGGAGCCAAAATGCACCTCTCGCTGCGCGTCACCTCGAGGGGCAACGCCCTGGTGCACGAGTTCCAGGAAGCAGGAACGCCGTTGGATGCGACCAAGTACGACCATCCAGTCACGATGCTTTACGTGGACGGAGACCAACTCACGCTGATTCACTATTGCGACGCGGGAAACCGCCCACGCATGATCGGCAAGATGTCGCCCGACGGCAAGACGATCGAGTTCGAGTTCAAGGACATCAGCGGGAATCCGGAGTACCACATGCACCATTCGGTGTTCACCACCATAGACGCTAACCATCACACCGAGGATTGGACGTTCATGATGAAGGACAAGCCGATGCACGCGCACTTCGACTTGCAGCGGACCAAATGACCCCGCAATCGATGCATGATTACGCTCAGAGAAATTGCACGCAACGAATGATTTCGAGGATATTCCCATGACTGCGAGCTTGAAAGCCATTTTTCACCGGAACGACCGGTACGAAGGTGTCCGCAGGATCAATATCTACCTCTTGCGGCTGCTGTACGTATTGATGTTCTTCGTGCTTGGCAAAGAGACCTGGACCCACATCCTCACCCATCAAGGGCCATGGGATCCGACAAATGCCGTGGTGTGGTGCGTCTGGGCGGCGTTTGCAACTCTTGCGGGCATAGGAATCATCCGTCCCGTGAAAATGCTGCCGATCGTTCTGCTGGAGATATTTTACAAAGTGCTGTGGCTCGTTCTTGTGGCGTACCCACTCTGGTCAAAGGGTTCGTTGGCGGGATCACCAGCGGAAGGCATCACCTCGTCGTTTTTATGGGTGATATTGCCCATGGTTGCGGTCCCGTGGGGATACGTGCTTGTTAATTATTTTTACAAATCCAGGAAAGTAGAACCTGTTTTTTGAGCGACGCCGCAAGGTGCGGCGAATCGAGTTTTCAGCTCTATCTGGGAAAAATCATGGATCGTGAGTGGAACGACAGTCAGCCGATTTACCGCCAGCTTCGCGACAAGGTCGTCGCGATGATACTCGACGGCGTGCTCAAGGAAGGCGACCCGCTGCCCTCCGTGCGCAATGTCGCGGCCGAATATCGGGTCAATCCGCTCACGGTTTTGAAGGGGTATCAGCAACTGGTGGACGAGGGACTAGTCGAAACCAGACGAGGCCGTGGCATGTTCATCAATACCGGCGCACGCAGTCTGTTGTTGCAGGGCGAACGTCAGAAATTTCTTGGCGAAGAATGGCCCCGGGTGTACGCAACCATTCAACGGCTCGGGCTGACGGCGGAAGAACTACTGGACGGCGCAAACCACCGCCCGTCTTCGGATGACGCGCAGTCGAAATCCGCCGAGTCGAAACCCTCCGGGGAGGAGCGCAAACCATGACAGTTATAGAAGCACGCGGTCTTCGAAAGGCGTTCGGTACAACCATCGCGCTGGACGGCATCAATCTGCGGGTTGAAGAAGGCCGCATCCTCGGAGTCATCGGTCCCAACGGCGCAGGCAAGACCACCGCGCTCAACGCCATTCTCGGGCTCACTCCTTATCAGGGAGAACTGAGAGTGCTCGGGCGCGATCCCTGGACGGAGCGCGATCAGCTGATGCGCGATGTCTGCTTCATCGCCGACGTCGCCGTCCTGCCGCGCTGGATAAGGGTTTCGCAGGCGCTCGACTATGTCGCCGGAGTGCATCCGCGATTCGATCGAGCGAAGGCGGAAAGTTTTCTCGCCAAAACCGACATCCGTCACGCCAGCAAGGTCCGCGAATTATCGAAAGGGATGGTGGCTCAGCTGCACCTCGCCCTGGTTATGGCCATTGACGCGAGATTGCTGGTGCTGGACGAGCCAACGCTTGGCCTCGACATCCTCTATCGCAAGCAGTTCTACGACTCGCTGCTCAACGACTACTTCGACCGCACCCGCACAATAATTGTAACCACACATCAGGTGGAAGACGTGCAGCACGTCCTGACTGATCTGATCTTCATCAACCGTGGTCGCATTGTTCTCGAATGCAGCATGGAGGATTTCGAGTCACGTTACGTGGAATTGATGGCACGCCCGGAGCATATCGGCGCAGCGCGGGCGCTCAAGCCGATTCACGAGCGTCAGGTGCTCGGGCGGAGCGTCCTGCTGTTTGATCGTGTCGATCGCCGTCAACTCGCCTCGCTGGGCGACGTGCGCACGCCGGGCATCGCCGACTTGTTCATTGCGGTAATAGGAGATCACGCAGGACAGGTACAAGGAGCCGCCCGATGAATACTCAGTCAAAGGCCATCCGCGAGTCCTTGGACGCGCGGGGAATCGCGCCCGCGGCATTGTCATCAACGCGACCAATGTACTGGTCGATACGACGCGAGTTGTGGGAGAACCGTTCCATCTACATCGCGCCGTTGGCCGTCGCCGTCGTCACCCTGTTCGGATACTTGATCGCCACTATGGGGTATACCATGTCGACGACCAACCTGGCGCAGCGGCGTGCGGCACTAGAAGAGCCTTACAGCTTCGCTACCGCGTTGATCATGGGGGCGGCTTTTGTGGTCTCGATCTTTTACTCGCTTGAGGCGCTGCACAGCGAGCGTCGCGATCGCAGCATCCTGTTCTGGAAGTCGCTGCCGGTTTCCGATCTCACCACAGTACTTTCGAAGGCCAGCATTCCCTTCGTTGTTCTGCCACTGCTCTCCTTCGTGATCGTCGTGGCCACTGTATCCATCATGCTGCTGCTGACAACCCTCGTGCTGCTGGGGAGCGGCGTAGGTGTGGCGACGGTGTGGAAACCCGCATTGTTCCAGATGGGACTCATGTTGCTCTACCACTTAATCACAGTGCACGTGCTCTGGTATGCGCCGTTCTACGGCTGGTTGCTGCTGGTCTCAGCCTGGGCGCGGCGCGCGGCGTTTCTATGGGCCGCCTTGCCGCCGCTCGCAATCGGCGGAGTTGAGAAGCTTGCATTTCACACTTCGTATTTCTACGACTTGCTGCGTTACCGCTTGGCAGGCGGTGGCCCGGAAGCGGCAGGATCAGATGACTTCCTCGATCCGATGACGCACTTTATGCCGGCGAGATTCCTGGCCAGCCCGGGTCTGTGGATCGGGCTGCTAATCACTGTGGTTTTCCTTGCCGCGGCGGTGCGGCTGCGCCGATGTCAGGGACCGATCTGAGTTCGCTTGCAGTGGTCACATGCCCGCACAAGGGGAGTAGTGAGATGAGTACTGAATCGAAAGCCGTGCCAGAACCTCTCGACCAGAATATGGCGCCCGCCGTCTTGACGGCCACTCGGCCCCTGTACTGGTCGGTGCGACGCGAATTGTGGGAGAACCGTTCGATCTATATCGCGCCATTGGCCGCTGCCGCCGTCTATTTGATTGGTTATTCGATCAGCCTGTTTTGGGTGCCGAGCAGCATGCGAGCAATGGAGGCGTCCCACTCGGAGCCTCAGCTCATCGTCCTGGCCATGCCGTACGCCCACGCTGGGATGCTGCTCGCGTTGACCGCGTTCCTGGTCGGCATCTTTTACTCGCTCGACGCGCTGCACGGCGAACGCCGCGATCGCAGCATCCTGTTCTGGAAATCGCTGCCGGTTTCGGATCTCTCGACCGTGCTGGCGAAGGCAAGTGTTCCTCTGGCGATTCTGCCCGTGCTCGTCTTCGTGAGCACTGTGCTCCTGCAATTTGTCATGCGGCTTGAGAGCGGTGCGGTCCTGTTGCTGAGCGGTGCGAGCAGTGCGACGCCGTCGCACCCCCCATTGCTCGAGATGCAATTGGTGCTGCTCTACGAAGTGATCGTGTTAACGCTCTGGCATGCCCCGATCTACATGTGGATGCTGCTGGTCTCAGGCTGGCCACGGCGCGCAACCTTTCTCTGGGCCGTATTGCCGCCGCTGGCGCTGGCCGCCGTCGAGTACATTGCCTTCCACACTTCGCATCTCTGCTCGCTGCTGTATAGCCGTCTGTTGGGATTCGACGAGGTCTCCTTCGATCTCAAGGACAAGAATGGTGTTCCGATCGATGCTCATTTTATTCCGCTCACACAACTCGCTCCGGGGAAATTCCTGAGCAGCCCGAGTCTGTGGGTCGGACTCATATTCGCAGTTGCATTCTTTGCCGCAGCGGTCCGGTTGCGCCGCTATCGGGAGCCGATTTGATTCACATGAACTCTGGATTCGACGACGTGCATAAGGAGGAGATCATGAGCACGGCTGTAATAACTAACCGTTTGGAACTCAGTTCGGTTGCGGACACTGCGCTGAAAGCCGCCGCGCGATTTTGGTTTGTGGTGGCCGTCATCAGCCAATTGGTATTCGCTTTTGCCGTGGCGTCGTTCTATGGTCTTACCGCGCTTCGAGGGGATTACCACGGTTGGAAGATCACCAATGGTTACATCCCCGGAGTGACCAAAGGCAATCTCGCCGTTGCCATGCATCTTGTGTCGGCCGTAATCGTAATGGTTGCCGGGGCGGTTCAATTGGTTCCGCAGGTTCGCAACCGCTTTCCAATCTTTCACCGCTGGAACGGACGAATCTACATGCTGACCGCGGTCGCGCTCAGCCTGGCCGGTCTTTACATGCAATGGATCCGGGGAAGCGTTGGTGATCTTCCGCAACACATCGGCAGCGCCGTAAACGCCATACTGATCTGGCTCTGCGCCGCCATGGCTCTGCGCTACGCGCTGGCCCGCGATTTCAAAACCCATCGTCGATGGGCCCTTCGTCTGTTCATGGTGGTGAGCGCGTCGTGGTTCTATCGCTTAGCATTTTTCTTGACGCTGCTCGTATTCAAAGGCCCGATCGGTTTCGATACGACGACTTTTACTGGCCCGTTCCCCACCGTCATGTCTTTCGCCCAGTACCTGTTTCCTCTGGCCATTCTGGAAATCTATCTGCGCGCGCAGGATCGCCCCGGCGCGCTCCGTCGGATGGCGACGGCGGGCATTCTTGTGGTACTCACCCTCGCGATGGGCACGGGAAGTTTTGCGGTTGCGATGGCCATATGGGTGCCTCAGGTCAAAGCAGCCTTCGACCCGCGCAAATCCATCGCTGAGACCCTTTCTGTCACCATCGCGTCCAGCGGGATTGACCAGGCTGCTAAGCAATACCACGAGTTGAAGGCGTCGCAACCCAATATCTACAACTTCGATGAGGGCGAACTCAACGCTTTGGGTTACCAACTCATTCGCGCCAATAAGCTCAAGGAAGCCATCCGAATTTTCCAGCTGAACGTCGAAGCTTATCCCCAATCGAGCAACGTCTACGACAGCCTGGGAGAGGCTTACATGGATGATGGCAATAAGCCGCTGGCTATCGCCAACTATCAACGTTCTCTCCAGCTGAACCCAAGGAACAGCGGCGCAGTCAAGATGCTTCAGAAACTTAAAGCCCCCGGATTCGTGCTACGACGAGCGTCTCAGGAACCAATCTGATAGGCGTGCAAGCTGATTCAATTACTCGCGTAAGGAGGTAAAGAGTATGAGCCCAGCAGTATTGAAGGAACGGATTGTAGAAGCGTTACCGCGTTCTAAGGCCAGTGTAGCGGGTCTTCTTTACTTAGTCGCCATACTGACGGGAGGAGTGGTCCTACTCATTCCCGGCAGGTTGGTAGTCGACCTCATCGCGATTGCCTGTTATATCGCTGTGACGGCTCTCTTCTATGACTTGAGCCGGTGAATAGAAGCCTCTCTTCAAACAGTAGTGATTCGATTTAAGGAGGACACATGGAAACGCTTGTTGGTCTAAACGGCTCAACGGTTGAATGTGCTTCACTCTCACCCACTGCACCGATTTGGCAGGACGTGCTTGCACAGGCGATAACCGGCGAACTAATCGCCGCGATGAACTACACCTCCTTATCGGAGATATGTGGTGATCCCGAAGAAGTAGCCGATGCATTGGAGCATGCGCAGATCGAACGGGGTCACGCCGCTCGGTTTGCAGCCGAGGGCCGGAAGATTGGCGTTGCCGTCCCCAGTAACGTCGACGCACTGCATTGGAAGCGGCTCCGCGACGCATTCCTGCGCTGCATCGCAGAGCGCGACTTTATTGCCTGCCTGATCGTCCAGGAGATCATGCTGGAATCATTCGCCGTCGCCAGCTATGCACGCGTCGGGAAGGTGGCCCCGGGAAGTCTTGGCAAGACCTTTGCCTCCATCGCAGCCGAGGAAGAAGAGCACGTCGATCACGCCATGGCGATTCTTCGAGCGGAGCGGGCCTTGGACGCGCAACGCTTCGACGAGAAGGTATATCGATTGCATCTCGACGTGATGACCACGCTCGCGAAGATGCTGGCGAAAGAATGCAAGGACGGACATTGCGAAGTGTGTCACGCGAGCTGTGTGAAGCCAGCACTGTTCGATGTCAGCTTGAGTGCAGCCGAGCTGCGAGGAGCGTCGCTGCAACAGTATCTAAAGACGCTCGACATGTTGGGGATTCCTGGGGAGGTAACCCTTGGATGGGTGGCTCAGTTGCCAGTCTAGCTGGGCGGGAATGGACCATGGAAATTGATTTTGCTTTGATCGGACATCAAGAGAGTTGGAGAGCGGCTGCGGACGTACTCGCCGTCCTGCGGGGGCCGGAGCGTACGCCTCTGCCCGACGATGAGATCAAGGACATCCTTCCCTGGATTCCGGCCAGAGCAGTTTGCCATGTCGAGGTCGGATCTATTGAGGACATGAGAGCGCGCGGCCTTTACATCGATTCGTTTATTCCTCCTGATCGACTCGAAGCTGCCTACGTGCACGAGAATATCGCCCGCGTTCGAGCGGCGGCGGCCTGCGCGATCAACGCCGGAGCGAAGATCGTGAGTCTCGGCGGATTCAGCTCCATTCTGATTGAAGGCAACTTCGATCTGCTTCCAGAAAGACACAATACGGTTTTCACCACTGGCAATACGTTGACCGTTGGTTTCATTGTTCAGGGCATCAAGAGAATGTGCGAGATGGAGGGGCGGAACCTCCGCCGATCCACGCTGCTCATCGTTGGAGCAACGGGAGATGTCGGTTCTGGCTGCGCCCGTTGCTTGGCGCCTATCGTGAAGCGCGTGCTGCTCAGCGCACGCAACGCAGAGCGATTACGCAAGCTTGCAACCGAGCTGCAATCCCATGGAGTTCAGGTGGAGATCGCGACTGATCTTCCGGAAAACGACCTGCAGCGATTCTCCGCCGAGGCCGACGTTGTGATTTGTGCGGCGAGTCTGGCGTCGCCTTCGCTTCTGTTGGGCCGTGTGGCCCGCGACGCCATAGTTTGCGATGCGGGCTACCCGAAGAACTTGTCCCCAAACGCGCAGACGCCTGGCGCCAAAATCTTCTTCGGAGGTCTGGGGCAGATCAGGGGTGGGTTGAGGTTCGCTCCGGATTTTCATGGAATTCTGAATCGGCATCCATTCCCCGATGTGGTCCATGGATGTCTACTCGAAGGCATGGCTCTTGCTCTGGAGGGCCGCTTCGAACCGTTCTCTCAGGGAAGAGGGTTCATCAGTCCGGAGCGGGTCGCGGAGATCGACAAAATCGCCGCACACCACGGTATCTATCTGGCACCGCTTTACAACGCTGATGGACCATTGGAAGGAAGTACCTCCTGGCGAGGCGGAATGCTCGAGAGAATGAGCGCGACACGAGAGAATCGAGTGGCAACAGATGCACGGCCGATGCCACTTAACGCGTAGCAAGTTCCTTTGCGCCAAGATGCTCGATAGCCCGGTCGACCACCGCCTGCATCTCTCTCGCGTACTTCACTTCGCGGCCTTTCGCCAGGATTTTTCTGGCGTCGTCTGGGCTAAACCAGGTAGGGTTACGCTCCGGTTCGTGGGACCCGTCGATGAGTTCAACCTCCATCAAGAAAGCCTTGATCACAAATTCGCGCACCCCCGGAGGTTTCCAGAAGACGCCCTTGGAATGTAAATAGAGATGAAAGTGCCGTGGCTCGATGTGACCGCGAACCCCAGCTTCTTCCCACGCTTCGCGTTCCGCAGCCCGGCTGTGCGACATCGATGGCTCAGGATCACCCTTTGGAAATGTCCACTTGCCGCCGCCGTTGGTATTGACCAGGAGGAATTCAATCGACTGCCCTTGCCGCCGGTAGCAAACCGCAGCCACTTGCAGCGGCAGGGCAAGTCGCGACGGTCTGGGTAAAGCCACCTTCCACTCCTCAATCGAAGATACTGACTTTCCCATGATAGTTGCAGAATATTGCAGGAATGTTAAATTGCAGCAAAAAAGGTGCAGTGGCGAGAGTTACGAAAGTTCCAATAACGGAAGAAAGGCGCCCGCTCGACGGCTATCCAATTGGCCTCGACTCAGACGAGTTCGGAGACGGGCATTTCCAATGCGTGCTTGGTATTTAGAATGGTCGAGATGACATTTTCATTCCCGACAGCCGTATTGATCATAAGGTGATACAGGCATCGGGTAGGCCAGTCGGCGTTGAAATAGCGTTTCACAAATGTGCTTCGATCGCGGTCTATGGTATCGAGTAATTCTCGCGCTTCTTTCTCGCTCTTGCCGATTTTCAGCAATCGCTTGAGCTTTTCCGCATGAGGAGCATAGAGAAACACATGGAAGGCGTCGGCGCGTCGACGCAGGAAATATGGCGCGCCGCGGCCAACGATCACACCGTTGCCGGCCTGCGCAATTTTTTCCATAACCTGCTCGCCTACGGCCACAAAGCGGTCGGTGTCGAAGGGTTCGGCGTCGGGTAAAGGGATGCTTCGTTCGTAGCTGCCGCGCAAAAACACTTTGACCAGACGTTGGAAGGTGCCGTCGGCGCGTTCCTCGCAACGTTCGACAGTCTCACAGCCCACATTGGCCGCCTTGGCAATCTCTTCCGTCAAGGCGCGGTCCCAGAGCTTCCAGCCCAACCGCTTGGCAAGCTCGCAGGCGATCTCACCGCCTCCGCTTCCGTATTCACGTTCGATGGTGATGATGCGATACATCAGTTCTTATTTTATCCAGACTTTGGGCTCGACCGACATTCCGGGACGCAAGACGTGCTCTTTGGTTTCTCCGGGATCGAACGTTATCTTCACTGGAATTCTTTGAACTACCTTGACGTAATTCCCCGTCGCATTTTCCGGAGGCAGTAAGCTGGTGATCGCTCCGCTCGCTCCGGCAATGCTTTGCACGTGCCCGTTGTAATCTTTGCCATTGGTGTCGACGTGAATCGTTACCTTCTGGCCCACTCGCATGAACTTGAGCTGGGTTTCCTTGAAATCCGCGGTCACCCAGATGTCGTCGAGGTTGATTATTCTCATCAACTCCTGGCCGATCGAAACGTTTTGTCCGACTTCCGCCGTGCGATTGGTCACAGCTCCGTTGACGGGAGACAGGATGGTTGTGTACTGCAGATTCAATTGCGCCTGCTCCAATGCGGCTTTTTTTTGTTGGGCTTGCGCCTCGGCCGATTGCGCGCGCGATCGAATGGTCGCGACTTGCTGCGGACCTGTAGCTGCGGCACGAAGGTTGGCCTGTGCCTGCGCCAGCCTGCTTTGAGCCTGACGCACTTGGTGCTCGGCGGCTGACGCCGAAGCCCGGGCCGCGTCTACCGCCGCCGCGTCGGCGTTGGCTGCAGCCACAGCTTGATCATATTGCTGCTGCGAAATTTCCTGCTTATCCACTAGTTGCTTGTAGCGCACCAGATCGCTCTGCGCCTTCACGTTGTTGGCCTGCGCCTCCACCAATTGTGCATTGGCCGCCGCGTATTGCTGGCGAGCGGCAGCGATGCCGGCGTTTGCGTTCTCCACGTCGGCTTGCGCACTGGAGGTTTGACTGACCGTGTTGACTGAAGTGATCGGAACATTTACCCGCGCAGCTTCCGCAAGGGCCACAGCGTCGGCGTAGTCCGCCTTCGCTTGATCCAGTGCTACCTGATAATCCCTGGGATCAATCTGAATCAGTGGAGTCCCCGCCGCCACGTATTGGTTGTCTTCTACCAGAAGCTTCAAAACATGACCCGAAACGCGGGCGCTGATCGAGTTGAGGTGGCCGTCGATCTGGGCGTCGTCTGTCTCCTCATAACTGGCAAAGTATCGCCAAAGGAAAAAGCCGACGACCACCAGGACAACGATTCCGACAATAAGAAACACGCGGAATCTTGGATTGCCCGCTCGAAAGCTCTTCCAGCGCAGATCTCTATCCGAAGCGGGCAGGGGAGCCGGCTGATTCGCAGGCCGCTGGGCTTGAGGCTGATTGTCCCGCACGATGGTGTCTGTATTTTCTGCCATGATTCGCTTACCTTGAGCCAGCTCTACTTACGCTGCAGGTATTGCTTTACGCCCTCTTCCGCAACGCCCACAGCCTTTGCCAGAGATATTTTCGCCAAATTGTGGGAGTAGAGACTGGAAATATAGCTTTCGTTGGCCGATGCCAGACTGTCTTGCGCCTGAACGACCTCCAGGTTGTCGGTAACACCTGCGGTAAAGCGATCCCGAGCTTGCTCGAGCGTTTGGGTGGCAAGGTCAACCGAGCTGCGAGCAACTTCGACCTGATCCGCGGCGGCGGTGAGGTCCAGACGGGCGCTGCGGACTTCGTAGTCAATTTGCCCGCGCAGGTTCTCCAGTTGCTGGCGGCTTTGGCGCAGCGAGGCTTCCGCCTCCAAAACGTCTGCATGGGTTTTTCCCCCGGCAAAGATGGGGATATTTAATGTCGCTGCCGCTTGAAACACCCCACGGGAGTCGCCGGGACGGATACCGGCCACTCCGTAATCCCCCGCCATATCGAGCGTCGGATAATACTCTGCGGTCGCAGCTCTGCGGAACAGTTCCGCGGACCGCACCTCTTGCGCCGCCGCCAGGTAGTCCGGCCGTGACGCGTAGGCACGCTGCAAATCCTCCTCCAGCGGCAAGGTCGCTAACGGCTCGTACGGGGCTTCGGTGGTCAGGTTAAATTCCTGCCCCAGCGGTAGTCCAATGACGCGTGCCAGCGCCAGTTTCTGCTTCGCAAAATCGTTGCGGGCAACAATCATCAGTTGTTGCCGGGTCTGCAGCTCCACGTGAGCCCTGAGGGTATCGATCGCGGGGCTCACTCCGGCCTTCTGCTGGTCGGCCGCTTTGTCGTACAGGGCCTGCGCGGTTTGCACGTCGGCTTGTGCCGTGGCTACTCTGGCCGCGCCGGCGAGCGTCACCAGATATGCATTCCCCACCGCGAGCACCACCAGCTCACGCGCATTTTTCAACGAGCTCTGCGCGGCCTTCTCATTGTAAGAAGCGCCACGTTTGCGCTCGATGGCATGATAATCAAAAAGCGACTGGGTCACATACCCGCCAGCCTGGAAAACCCCGATCGGACCGATGACCGCGGGTACTCCGGGAAAGTTGATGCGCAACCCCAAAGCCGCCAGGTCGATTTGTTCGGCAGTCTCGGACACTGCTGCATTGACATTCGGAAGGAGTGCGCTGAGTTCCTTCCACCTTTCTCCCCGGGCAGTCAGAGTGCTATCACTCTGTAGCAAGATGCCGAGGTTATTTCTAAGTCCGCGGTCGAGCGCGTCTTTGAAGGAAAGCGGCAAAACTTCCGGAGTCGCTTTGCCTTCGGGAACGCTGCCTGAAAACGGGCTCTGGTCAAGGACTGCGCCAGGATTGCTGGACTGACTGGGGCTGCCGGATCCGTTGCTGCTGTAGGAAGACGAGCCGGATTGTGTGCTTGAAGCTGCGGTCGGAGCCTGACCCAACGCGGGCCGACAAAGCAGCAGAAAGTTAGCAAGAACGCATGAAACCGCGAGACGAGCAAAAGATAACCTCTTTTGCCGTAGCTGGTTCCTCGAGCTCAGGTCGCTCATAAATGATAAACACGGGCATAAGCAGCCCAACAATAAACGATGTTGATTCAGGCTGCTGCCTTATAGATGCAAACCATTGTAGTGTGTGTCGCCGGAACGGTCGGATAAGTTAGAACCGTTCCGAGCGACACGGAGTCTATATATTAGCCGGAAACAGGTAAAATACAGGATAACCTAGCCCTATGTTTACGCCGCTGTATCCCGCTGTTCCGAAACGCCAGGCCACGTGGTTGAGCGTTTCGTTGGCGCTGCATTTTGCATTTCTGGGATGGCTTCTGCACAGCCCGGCCCCAATCTTCGTGGCTCCTTCTTCGGTCGTAAGAGGCAAATCGGGTGACGCCGTGACCCGTATTTATTTCGGGGGCAACTCCGGCGTTTCGGAGGAGAATCCGAAGCCGCAGCTCACCTGGCATCGTCCAGCGAAAAACGCAAATGCGCATCGCCTGGAGCCACCTACTGCAAAGCTGGAGTTAGGTAATGAAACCGCATCGGCCCGACCCGGCGGTCCCGCGGCTGGATCTCCCTACGGATCTCTTTCATACGGAACGTTCACTGGCCCAGAAATCAGGCCGGCCCTGCCGATTGTGTCTCCCGATCCGGTATTCGGGTCAGACTCAGCCAGCATCGAGGGCGACGTCATTGTCGAAGTCACGATCGACGAGCAGGGAACCATTGTGCAAAAGGTCGTGCTTCACAGCCTCGGCCCCGCCGTCGACAACAGGGTGCTCGCGGCGCTGGAGAAATGGCAGTTTGCCCCGGCGTCCAAGAATGGTGTTCCGATTCCCTCAAAGCAGGACGTCTATTATCATTTCCCGCGCTGAAGATTTGCAGCGCCGCGCCGCCGGAAAGGTCGCGCACGAATCCCATCGCTTCATCCGATTCGGATGCAAGGAGAAGTTTCAGTAGCTGTCACCTTTCGTGCCAAACAAAAACCCTCTGTCTTCGCTCCCCGCCTGCTGTCCCAGCGACTGTCAAGGCTGTTCCGTTACGGTTCTTCCTGGATCCCGTCGCTGTAATTGCGGCTTCCTTCGCCCGCGTTTGCTGTATTATCTATTGAAAGCAGCTGCCACACATACCTTGAAGCGCACGCCTGAATAGGGAAAGCTATGCATCGTAATTTGCGCGTTGTCCTCCTGACCTCCATCTGCAGCGGCTCGATCTGGGGTCAAACTCTTTCTGCGCGACCAGCACAGCCTCATACGCCATCGATTGAAACAATTCCTTCGCCGGACCCAAGCTCACCAGAAGTGTCCAACTCCATTCCTTTGACGGTGCCCGCGGGTACTCCACTCAAAGTGGCGCTGGATCAGGAAGTGCGCATTCAGAAGGTGGGACAGCCGGTTCACGGAAGAGTTGTCGAGCCGGTTTATTCCTTCGACAAAATCGTTGTCCCGGCGGGGAGCGAGGTTACCGGCAAAATCGCCAGCATCGACGGCGTTCCCAAAATGAAGCGCACCATGGCTGCGATGAATGCGAATTTCTCTCCTTACCGGCAAGTGCACGTCGAGTTTGACGAATTGGTGCTGGCCGATGGACACCATCTGCCTTTGCAGACGGTTGTCTCTCCAGCGTCCCAGGGGGTCTTGCAGTTCATCCCCGCGAATGCCAAGGAGAATACCGGAGCAGCCGCTGAAGCCAAGGGTGCCGCATCGCGAAAAATTAGTGAGGTTCGCCAGGAAGCGCGGAAGCAATGGGATTCCGCCATGCAGCAACTGCATGAGCCGGGAAAGATGCATCGCCTGAAACGACTCGGCCTGGCCCAACTTCCTTGCCACCCGCAGTATATGGGTGCCGGCACCAGCTTCAACGCAGACCTGCAGGCACCGCTCGACTTCGGAACCGAACCGTTAAGACCCGAGACGCTTAGCGCGATCGGAAACCCGCCTCCGTCCGGCAGCGTCGTCCATGCCCTGCTGGTTACACCACTGAATTCTGCGACCGCGAAAAAGGGTGAGCCAGTCGAGGCCGTCATCAGCCAGCCTCTGGTCGTGTCTGATAAGTTGTTTCTTCCGCAGGGAAGCCATATCAAAGGCTCCGTGCTGCAAGTGCGCCCGGCCCGCAGGCTGAATCGCAATGGACAACTCCGGATTGTGTTTCACCAGGTGGTGCCTCCTGATGGAATCGAACAGAAGGTCGAAGCCAGCCTCGAAGGCGTAGAGGTGGCTAAGGGTGAACATCTCAGCCTCGACGCCGAGGGCGGCGCGCAGGTCACGACTCCCCGCACGCGATACCTGACAACTGGCATTGCCGTGATGCTGGCGGCCTCTTCAACATCGGGGGACCACGACCGCGACCTGCACGGAGGTGGGGGAGACGTCGGTGGCGGAGCGGCCAACGGGGCTTCCGGATTCGGTTTGCTGGGTACGATTGCAGGAGCGCTTGCCCATTCGAGAGTCGTAGCCTCCGGATTCGGCTTCTACGGAGCAGCAATGTCTGTGTATGCGCATTTCCTGGCGCGAGGACGCGATGTGGTTTATCCGAAGGACATGTCGATGGTGATTGGGTTGGGAACTCGCGATACTCGACCGGTTTCTCCGCGAGCGTCGGCGGGAACGAATCAAAATCGTTCGGATGCACAATAATCGCTCGAATCGGACCCTAATGTCTGCGGCTCACCTCGTTTGAGCCTCTCAGTTTGGTCCACTTTTCTGAAAGCTCGCGCAATTCGGGCGGGTATTCGTTTTGCAGAGTCTCACCAAACTCTGCCCGATGTCTTGTTCGACGAGTCTCAAGGCTGAAGCTCGAAGACTGTGCCGCAACCCTGGGTTGGGCATCCAGTCCCGCCCAAATACGTTACTCCATACAGGTCGTTCCACTTGCCCCAAGTTATGCCCTCAGCAGGCCCCGCACCCTCGGGAGCAATGAATCTGTGGAGCACAGTTTCCGTCCAAGGATCGCCTTTTTGTGCGGGCGGACTCAACTGGAACGCGACACCAGAGTACCCCCTCCCCCCTCCTCCCTCCTGAGTTATGACATAGAGATGCCCTGTGCTGTCGAACACCATAGCGCCTGAGGGATAGTTACCGTCGCTGCCACTTTGGAACGAATACAGGTTCGTGTAGGTCCAAGGGTCCCCCTTTGTGACTGGAGGTGAAAGCTCGAATACCACTCCGCACCCGAATCCGGCCTGACAGTTGAGGTCGCCTCCGAACCCCGTAGTTCCATACAGGTTGCCCGATCCATCGAAAAGCAACGGGCCTTCAGGGCTGGAGCCCATGTTCGTGCCGCGATCAAAAGAATAAAGCACAGCTTCAGTCCAAGGGCGACCTTTCTTCGCGGGCGGGCTCACACGGTAGGCAGTGCCATAGCCGAAAACTCCCCCGTAGTTGGTTATACCGTATAGATTCCCCTTTTGATCAAACACTACGCCGGCGAAAGGTTGATCCCCGTCTGTGCCCGTAAACGTGTAAAGCACGCTAAAACGCCATTGCCCAGCGTTCTTAATTGGCCGCTTCAGCTCGAAGACCGTGCCACAGCCATCTTGCGCACAGCCAAGATCGCCGCCCAGCTGGGTCGCTCCGTAGAGATCTCCCGCGGCGTCGAAGACCAGGTTGCCCTGAATTCCGCTGCCATCAGAGGCGGATTTAAAAGTGTAAAGCGTGTCGTACGTCCAAGCACCGTCGCCAGAGGCAGGAGGCGCCAGCCGGAAAACGAAGCCGCGCGTAGTTGGCCCGGCACCCGCTCCATACAGAATGCCATCCTTATCGATGACCAGCGAGGTTGGATACTCTTGGTGGTTGGGAGGAAAGTCGTAGAGTACGGTCTTTCTCCACGTCCCCCCGCGAGTTCGCGGTGCGGTTAGCTTGAAGACCGTGCCCAAGTCGTACGTACCTCCTCCATTGGTGACGCCAAACAGATCACCATTCTTTGCGATAGCCGGTACACCTACGGGTCCCCAACCGTCCGAGGAGCCCTGAAAATTGTGGATGACCCGGTAAGCCTGCGCGTTGGCTGTGGTTCCCGATAGAACGATAGCGATGAGTGCTGCCAACGCGAGGACTACGCCGGATTGCTTCCTGAGCTTCATTGTGGATGCCCCCGCCAACACCGGCCTTCTTTGCGGGCGGATTGGCAATTTCCGTTCGCGGGGGAAGGATGGTTCGACAGCCTTCCTTAGTTACTGTATGGCAGGGCGAGTGTCAAGGGCTTTGCGGGTGAGGGTTCCTCGCGCCCTTGCGGGGCGTGAATTGCGGTGCGCGGTTCGGCGGCACGGTTGAAACCGTGCCCTGATACTAATCAACGATTCCGTTTGGAGGGATTCGGCTGCGATGAGGCGCTGAGTCTCGATCGAGATGGCTACGGAGTTTGCCTCCGTTAGACGTTTCGACTTCGCTCGAGGCAGGCGAGCGTGGGCGCCTGCCCCCAGGCGAGCTTTAGCTAGGTTCGGCGTTGGCCTCTGCTGAGACTTTGTGTCACTGTGAGACGTCCAAACCTAAGACAATGTTAGTAAACCAACCACGACACTTCACTTATCCCATTGATAAAGCTTAGCTTGCCGTGCTTACGGCTTTGGCTGGGTTCGTGCATTCGTACTCCGCGGTGCGGTCCGGGTGCCTGAGCCACGCTAACCGGCGGGCTTAGGAATCCAGGCCGCATCGATGCTCTGGAAATCAGGGATGAGAAATTCTGGATCTAAATCGGGCGCGGCGGCGGTTCCGGCGCGCGAGAGCTCCACCACCAAGCTGGCAAAGTTTTTTCCCCAGGCAACCCCGGTTCGCATTCCTGTCCGCCTGACTCGCGTGGCCGGCGGCGGCGGGGCGTTTACTGAGAGCACGATCATTGAATTTGGTACGCCGACCGAAGTGCTGTTCGCGTCGACTTTGCCCCTCGAGTTCGCCGACAGATTACGTCTGCGCAATTCCGATGGCACGCTCGATACCGAGGCTTGTGTGGTAGCGGTGCAGTACAACGGAGGCCGCACTGCAGTGGCCGCTCGCTTCACCGGGGAAGTTGCCAACTGGATTGTGAAACCCTGAACTGTGAACTTATGACACCCACATCTCAATTGAGTGAACTGGCGGCGGAGTGGCGCGATGCGCGTCTGCTCTATCCTTTATACGCCGCGCTGGCCCGGGAGTTCGTGATCGAGTTGCCGGCGCACAGCGATCTGGAAGCAGGCATCGATGCGCCGCCGCAGGAATCAGTCGAACTGACCCGGCAATTGTTTGCCGAAATGGACACGCGCATTCAAGTGCATCAGCTTCGCCAGTTCCTGCAAACAACAACCGTAAGCAGCGATGATGCTTTGCGCACTTTACTGCTTCATCACTTGCGCAGGCAGGAACATACCGATTCCGATCGCGACAAGATTGACTTTCTGCTGGTTCAATTCTTTTCTCATTGCGCTCCGTCCCGTTTGGAAGATGCGGACGTCGATCTGGCCTATGTGGCGCAGACGCTCGAACCGGTTTTGGGGCCTGCGGACCTGAATGTTCCGGATTGGCTCAGTCCGCTGGATGAAGTTGTGCAGACCGCAAATGGTTGCCGCAATCTGAATCAGCTGCTCACCAGCAGGATTCTGGAAAAGGGGAGAAAGCTAAAAACCTCGTGTGGCCAGAAATATTTTCTGCCGACCGCCATGGTCGCATTTACCCGTTTCAGCTTTCTGATGAGGCGTATTTTCTTTCGCTTGATGCATCAGGACCTCAATGCAATTCTGGATGGGTTGCGAGAACTGGAACAGCGCGGGGTGGAGACGCTCGATTGCCGCCGGGCTCAATTTTCCGCTGAAGAGCCAATCGCGCGGCTGCGCATGATCTGCCAGTCGTGGAAGGTGATGTTTCACGCCGAATATTCGTCGGGACAACCGGTGTCCATGCTGGTCGACCTGCGCGCTGTAGTGGAAGCCGCACTGGCCAAGAACGCGAAAACCAAACCGAGTGGAACTCCGAAAGCTCGCGTCCAGGCTGCGGCAGTTGGAGCCTCGGATGTGCCCGAGTTCGAGGTTGCCAGCACTTCGCCCGATTGGAGCGAGACCCCTCCCGCAGGACACCAGGACCCCGGGAACAACAATCCAAAGTGAGGGCAAGATCTCAGGCTTCAGGCGTCAAGGATTTCAGCTTGACGCCTAAAGCCTGAAGCCAGATTTCGAGAAAGGGAACGTGGATCAACCTTCCGTATTGATCATTTCCGATGACGCGGATCTGGCGCGTGTTGTGACTGGCCGATGGCAGTCGGAGCGCACCGTTCCCGCATTCACGCTGATGAGCAGTGATGTTTGCCTCGGGCTCAATCCCGATACCTTTCAGTTGGCCATCGCCGGCGGCCTGCGGCCAGCGGCGCTCTCGGTGGTTCTAGAGGCCATGGACGCGGCCGGCAAGCGCGTCGTGTTTGTCTCGGAAGATATGCGGTTGGTGCAAACGGTTCGCGATCGCTGGCCCGGCATGGCGATTGTGCGGCAACACGAGAATTGGCTGGACACGCTGGTGCTGGTGGCCGGCGAAATTCTGCGCAGGGTTAGCGCAGAATCCGAAGCCCGCTACTTTGAACACGCGAATGTGCTGCTGGCGCGGCAAGCCCATCTGGGCCGCTACATGTTGGACATGCGCCATACCCTGAACAACACTCTCACCTCGGTGCTGGGCAACTCAGAATTGCTGCTGCTCGAACCCGGGTCGCTTTCCGCTGCTGCGCGCTCCCAGATCGAAACCATTCGCAACATGTCTCTGCGCATGCACGAAATCCTGCAGCGCTTTTCCTCGCTGGAAAAAGAACTCACAGTCGTTGATCGGCAGGCGGAAAAGGAAAGTGGAGCCAAGTCGCAGGTAGTTGCGGCTAGTCTGTAGATGGTAGTTTCGCGCGTGGGTTCCGCGTTATTAGAGAAGTCACACGTGCGCGATCCGCGCGCCTGATTTCTTGCAGGCCCGAGCCAAGTCTTGGTCCAAAGTTGCGATAGGCAACAGAACGAGGGCACCACTCCGGTATCGCCCTTGCTTAAACATGCCAGCTACATACTGTGCGGCTGTAGCATTCTCATCGGGAAAACACATTCTAAGCCTCCAGCGCCTGAGCCAAATCTTCCCATTCGGAGAGGAAACTCTGAAGTTGCGACCGCGTCTTGTTCATTTCCTCAGTCCGCCGGGCTGTCTCTTCGGCGCTGACGAAGGTTTGCAGCGCGGCTTCGCAGGCAGCGATGCTGGTTTCGGCGTGAGAAATCTCCGCTTCGAGTTCCTTCACTCGTTCTTCCATCTGCTTTCGTTTGATCGGATTCAGCCGCCTAGACTTGGAATCATCAAAGGCCGTGGCCTTACTCTCATTGCCGTTTACAGGCTGCGCAATAATCGTTGAGCGACTTACAGTCTCCTGCAGTTTTTCCGCGCCACCTTCTTTCCGCCAGCGATAGTCTTCGTAATTGCCAGGATAAACCTCCACTCGCCCCTCGCCCACCTCAAACACTCGCGTTGCCAGTTTGTCGATGAAATAGCGGTCGTGCGAGACGAAGACGACCGTACCGGTGTAATCCATCAGCGCCTTCAGCAGAACATCTTTGGCGCGCATATCGAGATGATTCGTGGGTTCATCCAGCAAAAGAAAATTCGCGGGATGTAGAAGCATCCGCAGCAGGGCATAGCGGTTGCGCTCGCCTCCCGAGAGCACGCCGATGCGTTTGAAGACGTCGTCCGCGGAAAAAAGAAAACAGCCCAGCAGGCTGCGCAGTTCGGTCTGGGTGGAACGCGGTGAGAGTTCGCCGATGTCATCCAGAATGCGCGCGTCCGGATTCAGTTCCTTGTACTGGTCCTGGGCAAAATAGTCGGGCAGCACGTTGTGTCCCAGCCGGAATTGGCCGCCGGTCAGAGGCTCAGTTTCCGCCAGCAGCTTGATCAGCGTAGATTTGCCGGCGCCGTTCACGCCCACCAGTGCAATGCGGTCACCGCGCTCGATCATGAAGCTCACATTGCGAAACACTTCCTTCTCGCCATAGGATTTCGCGACGTCGATGAACTCGGCCACGATCCGGCCACTCGGTTTCGGCTGTTGGAAGGAAAAGTGAATTACCTTTTCTTCTTCCGGCAGTTCGATGCGCTCGATCTTTTCCAGTTCTTTAATGCGGCTCTGCACCTGCTTGGCTTTGGTTGCCTGGTAACGGAAGCGATTGATGAAGACTTCGAGCTGCTCGATGCGCTCTCGTTGATTGCGATAGGCGGCTTCGAGTTGCTCCATGCGCTGCGTTTTCGACGCCAGATATTTTTCGTAGTTGCCGGGGTAAAGATTTATGCGCTTATTCCAAATCTCAGCAATCTTGTTGACGGTAACGTCGAGAAAATAGCGGTCGTGCGAGATCAGTACAAAGGCGTTGGGATAGTGCGTCAGATATTCTTCCAGCCAGTTGCGGGCTTCGAGATCGAGATGGTTGGTGGGCTCGTCGAGCAGCAACAGGTTGGGTTCCTGCAGCAGTAGCTTGGCCAACGCAATTCGCATCTGCCAGCCACCGGAGAACTCCTCGGTCCGGCGATGCCAGTCTTCCTTGCGGAAACCGAGGCCCATGAGGACGCTGCCAACCTGGGCTTCGATGGCGTATCCGTCGCGGGTGCGAAATTCGTGTTCGAGGCGTTGATAGCGTTGCGCGACCTGCGCGTATTCAGGGGAAGACTGGTCGAGTTCCGGCATGCGCGCGGTGAGGTCTTCCATCTCCTGTTCCATTTCTCGAAGCTCGGAGAAAACCGCCATGCACTCGGCGAACACGGTTTGTCCCGAAAGCGTGAGCCCATCTTGCGGCAGGTAGCCGGCGCTGATGCCCTTGGCCGTGCTGAAGGATCCGTAATCGAGCGTCTCGATCCCCGCGAAAATCTTCATCAACGTCGATTTTCCGGTTCCATTTGCACCCACCAAACCGATGCGGTCCCGGGACGTAATCATCCAGTCAGCTCCTTCGAAGAGAAGCTTGTGACCGTAACGTTTTCCGGCAGAGGACAACTGAATCATGGCGTCAGTTCAATCGTCTCATGAGCGGGGTGGTTTGATGAAGAAGAGAGGATTTGCGATGGTGGGCAGCATGATTCCCAGAGAGATTTATCCCGGCGGCACGAGTCGCTGGACGTAACAGTCCAAGATCATCGCCAAGTCTTCGTCCGGTTCGAGAGGCCTCTCATCTAACGAGACCATTTCCTTCGATGCCTTGTTGAGGGCCTGAGTCGAGATACGACCGTTATTGAAGATCGAAACGCTGAGTGCGACCATAGGTGCGTCGAGGCCTATTACTATCTCTCCGTCTAGATCGTCCGCCTCGGTCCATGCAATTTGCTTTTTGTTGCAGACCGTCGACAGGTACTCTTCGCGTTCTGAGTACCACGCTCGGACCTGTTGGACAATCTTCACTTTCTCTCGCAGAGTGCCTCTTGTATGCGCCCCTTGTCAATCGGCGAAGTGTGGACGTCGGTCATAGCCTTCGACGCGTGGAGCACTCAAACACCCGGTCGATAGGCTGTTTGATCCCATGGTTATCCCCGATCCGCTTGACAAGGCGATGTAATATACCATAGTATATACCATGACTCGGATCGCCAAACTCTTTCGCAACGGGCGCAGCCAAGCCGTCCGCCTACCCGCTGACCTGCGGTTTGAAGGGTCGCAGGTTTACATTCGCCGCGACGAGGTTACCGGGGATGTCATTCTGTCCCGGCGGCCGGAATCATGGCAGGATTTTTTCGCGTTGGCCAAAACCGTTGCTGTCCCCAAGGATTTTCTCAGCGATCGCAAAGATGCCCCTCCGCAAGAGCGGGACCTGTTCTAAATGCCGGTCCGCTATCTACTCGATACCAACACTGTCAGCTACATCATCAAAGGGAATCGCCCTCGCGTTCGAGAGCGGTTGCTCCGCGTGGCCATGGCCGAAGTTGGAATCAGTGTGATTACTGAGGCCGAACTCCTTTTTGGATTGGTCCGACGGCCCGATGCGACGAAGTGGAAGACTGTAGTCGAGGAGTTCTTGCTCCGGATGGAGGTGTTAGCTTGGCAATCCGAGGCGGCCCAACAATATGCAAGGATACGCGCGACGCTGGAGAGCAGCGGGGAACCGATGGGCAATCTGGATTTGATGATCGCCGCCCAAGCTCTTGGGTCAGACCTCGTGCTGGTAACGAGTGATACCGTTTTCCGGAGAGTAAAGGGTTTGAAGATTGAGGACTGGAGCAAGTAGCTGGCTACGATTTGTCCAGGGCGTTGCCAACTTTGACCGCTTTTTTCCCTGATTTGCGAGCTACTCTTAATTCCACTATTCTGCCCCTTCCACCTTGCAATCTTAGGAGAACACTTGGTGCGAGCTATTTTTGTAGTTCTGATGCTGTGCTCGGCATTTTTGTCTTTCTCTGCCGCCGAGCCGCGACCATTGAATCTGATGCCGATGCCGGCCAGTGTGCAAATCAAAACCGGGCAGCTTGTTATTGATCCTTCGTTCTCGGCCGGAATCAGCGGCCACTCTGACCGGCAGCTGCAGCATGCGCTCGAACTGTTTCTGGATGACCTTCGACGGCAGACTGGCATGACCGCGTTGGACATGAAGCTGACGGATCCCGCTCAAGCCAAGCTGGTGCTTCATTGCGAACATGCAAATGAGATTGTGCAGGAAGTCGGCGAGGATGAATCTTACTCGCTTGAGACCAGCCCTGCGGGCGCGAAGCTCGATGCGGTGACGCCGCTTGGAATCATGCGCGGCCTGCAAACATTTCTTCAATCGGTGCAAACCACTTCCGGCGGCTTCGCGGCACCCGCGATTGCGATCCAGGACAAACCCCGCTTTCTCTGGCGCGGATTGATGATCGACGTGGGCCGCCATTTCATCCCGCTGGATGTCTTGAAGCGCAATCTCGATGGCATGGCCGCGGTAAAGCTGAACGTATTTCATTGGCACCTTTCGGACAATCAGGGCTTCCGCGTCGAGAGCAAGAAATTCCCCAAGCTGCAGGAGATGGGCTCTGATGGCCTTTACTACACGCAGGAGGAAGTGCGCGACCTGATCGCTTATGCTCGCGACCGCGGCATTCGCGTTGTCCCTGAGTTTGACATGCCCGGGCATAGCACCGCGTGGTTTGTTGGTTATCCCGAACTGGCGAGCGGCCCGGGACCGTATCAGATTGAACGCAGGTGGGGCGTCTTCGATCCGGCGATGGATCCGACTGAGGAACGGACCTACAACTTTCTCGACAGTTTCATCGGCGAGATGGCCGAACTTTTTCCTGACCAGTACTTTCACATTGGCGGCGACGAGGTCAACGGAAAGCAGTGGGACGCGAATCCAAACATTCAGGCGTTCATGCGAACCCATGGACTGAAGAATAATCAGGATCTGCAAGCCTACTTCAACACTCGCGTGCAGAAGATCGTGAGCAAACATGGAAAGACGATGATTGGATGGGATGAGATCCTGCGGCCGGATTTGCCGAGAGACATCGTCGTGCAATCGTGGCGCGGACAGGATTCGTTGGCGGTTGCGGCCAATCAGGGATATCGCGGGCTTCTCTCCTTTGGATATTACGTCGATCTGATGTGGCCGGCTTCGAGACATTACGCGATCGACCCCATGAGTGGCGCGACAAACTTGAGTCCGGAGGAGAAGCAGCGCATTCTGGGTGGCGAGGCTTGCATGTGGTCGGAATACGTGTCGCCGGAGAATATTGACTCGCGCATCTGGCCGCGCACAGCGGTCATTGCGGAGCGGCTGTGGTCGCCGCAAGACGTGACCGACGTCAATTCCATGTATCAACGTTTGGAGTACGTAAGCCGATGGCTGGATTGGTTCGGGCTCACGCACAACTCAAGCTACGAGCCTATGCTGCGCCGCATCGCAGGCTCAAATGATATTTCCGCGCTTCGCACGTTTACAGATGTTGTGGAACCGGTAAAGGACTACACTCGCGAGGAAATTGCCAGGGTCGAGGCTACAAGCCTGTCGCCGCTGAATCGTGTCATCGACGCGGCTCGCCCAGAGAGCGCCACCGCGAGACGTTTTGCGGACCTGGCGGATGCGTTGATTGCGGGCCGGGCGAATTCAGAAGACAAACAATACGTGCGAGCATTCCTGACACGCTGGCGGGACAACCAAGCGAAATTGCAACGGCTGGAGACTGGATCGTTCTTATTGCAAGAGATCGTACCCATTTCGCGAGACCTTTCGGAGGTCGCGACGGCCGGACTGCAGGCGCTGGACTACATCGACCGCGGAGAGCGCGCACCGGATGCATGGGCAAAACAACAATCGACATTATTGGAGCAAGCGCAGAAACCGAAAGCGCAATTGTTGCTCATGGTAGTGCCGCCGGTGCAGAAACTGGTCGAAGCTAGCAGAGGCCAGAAATCACGGTCACCACAGAAATAAGCGCAAGTTGTTTCAGTGCCAGCGCTCAACTTCGACTCATTAACTCCTCTACAGCGCGATGTGCCTGGTCAATCGCCACGTCTGTATAAGCGCTCGCGCCCGCATCGGAGTTCGCGATCGCAATCCGGCCAAACGGCTTTCGCCCGACTAACCATGGTTTCTCAGCTTCGGTCCAGTCCGGATCGAACAGAGAGTTGGGGCTGTAGGCATAGCCGTGAGCCCACCGATTTACCGTGATGCCCTCAACATCGCGCGCTGGATCGAATCCGGTGGAACTCAACATTCTGCCTAGTTGATCCCTGATGTTTCGCTCAAACGTGGAGAACTGCGTGCGCATGAGTTCCGCCCGTCCAGAACGATATTGATCGCGCGGCGGGATTCCAGGCTTGCAAGGCGTGCGCAGCATGAATAGAACGATGGGTTCGTCGGGCCTGCTGGGGAACTCGTATTGTCCAAGGCTGACGGGAAAATCGAGCGCCGTATAAGTGTGATAGCTGCCCGGCGCAACGATCTGATGTACGCCCAGGCTCTGGAACGAGGTCCAGTTGCGGATGGCTACGTGGGTGTACACCAGCGGAACTTTCACCAACGAATGAAGTGCGTCCTTTTGCTTTTCGGGAAGCTCTGGACATAAATATGGAATCATCATGTTGTAGCAGGCCAGAACACACGCGCCCGCCTCAATACTCTGCAGCTTTCCGCCGCGGATGTACGCAACGCCCACCTCTTTCGCCGAAGCCGCAGATCCGTTGTTGCGAACTTGCACTACGGCAGAGTTCAAGCGAACCCGGACCGGACTCTTAGCATCGTCAAGACGGCTATAGTCGGCGCGAGCGGAAACCACGTCCTCCATGTTCTTGCCGGGAACTGCTCGGGGAACCAGCGACCGAACCAGCAGGCGCGCGATCGATGCGTTGCCGTCGGGGAAATGGAAAATGTACGGTTCTTCTTTTCGTGAGTCGCCGAGGTGCAAGCCATCAAAACCCGGATAGGTGAATGATTTGTAATCGTCGCCATTTTCGAAACACGCGAGAGCGGAAACCGCGTCAATTCCGACGCCAAACAAGTCATGCGGATAGGTCTGAAAAAAAGGCAGCGCCTCGGGAGTAAGCTTGCAAATTTTGGTCAGATAGTCGGCATAGCTGATCTGGCCGAGTCGCGCGCACTTCTCCGCCTTCGATAACCCGGGCAAGTAATCGAGCTTCTCGGCGTAGACGCGAGCAATATCGCGGCAAACCGGCACTGAGAGCGGCGTCTTGCTGAGAAACTCAGGCCAGGGCGTCGATCCCATGCCTGGCACAAGGCGATCTTCACCAAAAGTCTCGCGGTCGAAGAAACAGGCAGTATTCAGTTTCGCGTACAGCTTTTGATCGTATGCCTTGTAAAAACGCTGGGTGTCGATACCCAGATCGGTGATCAGACCCTTCGCCACCTTGCTATATTTCCCCGGACTTTCAATCGACTGCGTACCGCCATAGCTAAGTAGCAGCCGATTTCCGGCGCGAAATTCATTGCGTTTGGCGTGTCCGCCGAAGTCGTCGTGGTTGTCGAGGATAAGGATCCGCGCATTCCTTCCTGCCCGTTGGCGATAGAAATAAGCCGCGGCTAGCCCGCTGATTCCGCCTCCGACAATCACCAAGTCGTATTTTTCGCCGGTGCTCTCGGGTTTGCCGGCGACGTCCCAGAAGTCGCCGTCGCGAAGGCTATGCGCGGAACTGTACGTGCCTTCGTGATTTCCGCGCATCCCCATCAAAGCTGGCGGATAGTAATTTGGGTCCTTCTCCGGAGCAGGAGCAGAATCGGCGAGACCGTGCAGCCAAGGAGCACTCGCAGCTAGAACTGAGCCGCCCACGGCCAGGGCAGCTCCATCCAGGAAGTCACGCCGCGTTATTTCCCGGTCCATCCCCAGATCGCCGTCGCGGAAATCCTTGCTCATGGACACTCCAGAATCTTGCATGAAGTAGCGTCAGAAAAAAGGACTTCGGAACTGCTGTGCTTTGTCTGAAAAGCTGACGAATTCACTTCCACCAGACGGAAGTGCCGATCAAGGCTAGTACTTCGAGAACCGCCAGCGAAATCCATAGGCGTTGGCGGAAAACCGAGCGCCGCAAATCTCTTTTCAAATCGGCTTCGAGGACATGCACGAATTCGACTTCAGCCGGGTCCGGCTTCGGCGGCGGCGCAGCCACCCTGGCTTGCATTGGAGCGCTAGCTGCTTTTGGCTTGTCCGGCAAGAATACCTTGGGCGTGCTGATCACCGAAGACCAGCGCGGCAACTGCATCGCTCCCGCCGTCAAGCTCGGGTCATCCATTGGGGCGGACGTCAGTTGCAAAGCCGGCAACCTCTCGGGAGCAGCCACATCGGCGAGGCTCCGCAGCAGCGAACTCCACCACATGTGACTCATTTGATCGCCGATCAACTCGCCGACGTCTACAGGGCGCGACTCCAGTTGCAACGGCGGAAGCGTCTCCGGCGAGATCACGTCGCCTAGGTTCGTAAACACGGTGCGATACCAGGGCAAACTCAAGATGTCGCCCGCCAGCATTCCCACATCGACCGGCCGCGAAGTCAGGCGCAAAGGAGGCAGCTTTTCCGGTGAGATCGTGTCTCGCAGATGATCGAACAGGCGCTTTCGCAGAGGACGATTCCAACTGTCGGCCAGCAGGAGCTCAAGCTCGGGGCCGTCGGCTGAACTCGCCGGTTCGGGTTTCGTTTCTTCAGAAGATCCGCGGCTGGGAGGCTCGGAAGCCATTCGTAATTTCGATCCTTAGTTGGTTAGAGCCTGCGCTGACAGCTCGGGTTACAAATACAGTTTAAACTGGTCGGCGATTTACTGAAAGGTTGGTTGGAACATACGGAGAAAAAGCATCACGGCTTCGCGATCAAGACTCCCGTTACTCTGTCATTGATAGACTCCGCCAGCTTTCTTGCCTGATCCGCTGTCGTTCCGTTCAACAATTCGAAATCAACAGTCGCGTCTTTCAATAGCGGCACCGTTTGGTGAAACATTTCCATCCGGATCACAAACTTGCCATCCGCACCCTGGATCGCCTTGAAACGGCAACTGCCGCGCTCAATGTTCATCACGCTTCCCATAATCTTCTCGTGGATTCACACAGATGCTATCACATCGCGCTTTTGCATTGGCTGGTTAAAACAGAGCCGAAGCGTTTCTGGTAGTTGGACAACAAACTACGCCAACGACGAACCCATAAAATGAACCGGATCCGCGCCGAATAGTGTCTAATGCATACAGTGGATTCCAGTCGCACACCGGCCCGGCCCAAGCGTCCTGCTCGAGAAAGACTTGTCGCCATTCTTCCCGAAGTCGGGGAACTCATCCGCCCGCGCCGTGGATTGCTCGCCCTCGGCTTTCTGCTGATGGTGATCAATCGCGTTTCCGGACTGGTGCTCCCCTACTCCACGAAATACCTGATCGATAGCGTCATTATTAAGCACAACATCCAACTGCTCAAGCCGTTGGTGCTGGGCGTGCTTGCCGCTACGGTGATTCAGGGAATTACTTCATTTTCGCTAACCCAACTGCTCTCGAAAGCGGCGCAGCGCCTGATTACGGAACTTCGTCAGAAGCTTCAGGCGCATATTGGTTGGCTGCCAATCTCTTTCCACGATTCGACCAAGAGCGGCGTTCTCGTCTCTCGCATCATGACCGATGTGGAGGGAGTCCGCAATTTGATCGGCACAGGCTTGGTAGACCTGGTGGGCGGGTTGATGACCGCAGGCATCGCGCTGATCGTACTGTTTCGCATCAGCGCCCTCATGACCGCCGTCGCGTTTGGATTCCTGTTGTGCTTTGCTCTCGCGCTCTATAAAGCTTTTGGAACGATTCGCCCAATTTTTCGCGAACGCGGCAAAATCAACGCCGAGGTAGTCGGTCGACTGTCGGAATCTCTGGGCGGGGTTCGCGTGGTCAAGGGCTATCATGCCGAAGAGCGGGAAGAGAACGTTTTCGCGCGCGGCGTGCACCGTCTCCTAGATAACGTATTGCGAACTCTCACCGCCACTTCGGTGATGAGCCTCTCCGCCAGCGTTCTGCTGGGCGTGGTCGGAGCCGTAATCATGTATGTCGGTGCGCGCCAGATTGCAGCCGGAATGTTGACCATCGGCGGATTCTTCACCTACACCCTTTTCCTTGGCTTCCTGGTCGCGCCCATCATGCAGATCGTACAGATCGGCACCCAGCTCACCGAAGCGCTGGCCGGTCTCGAGCGCACGCATGAAATCATCAGCGAGAAGCGGGAGGATCACGATCCCAGACGCACCGTTGCTTTGAGCGAGATTCGCGGAGACGTTGACTTCGATCACGTCAGCTTCAGCTACGACAGCAGCCGGACGGTTCTCGACGACATCTCGTTCCACGCCGCGCCTGGTACGGTAACCGCGCTGGTTGGGCCATCCGGTTCCGGCAAATCGACCACCATCGGATTGATCACGGCCTTTCACGTACCGACACATGGCACTGTTTTGGTTGACGGCGTCGACCTGAGCACGGTGCGGTTGGATTCTTATCGAACTCGCCTGGGCGTGGTTTTGCAGGAGTCATTTTTGTTCGACGGTACCATTCGCGAGAATGTAGCATTCTCCCGCCCGGACGCCAGCGAAGAAGATATCCTTCGAGCCTGCCGCATCGCACGCGTGGACGAATTCGCCGAAAGCTTCGCGGAAAAGTACGACACAGTGGTCGGCGAACGCGGAGTAAAACTCTCCGGGGGGCAGCGCCAAAGAATTTCGATAGCCCGCGCTATTCTGGCGGAGCCTCGCATCCTGATTCTCGACGAAGCCACCTCCAGTCTCGACTCCGAATCGGAGCAACTGATTCAGCAGGGTCTTTCCTACTTGATGCAGGGACGCACGACCTTCGTCATCGCGCACCGGCTTTCGACCATTCGACGCGCCGATCAAATCCTGGTCGTCGAACAGGGTCGAATCGTCGAACGGGGCACCCACGCAGAACTCTACGCCCTGCATGGCCGCTACTACGATCTCTATACCAGGCAGCACGGCGTCGAAACCAATCTGTTCCTGGCTCCCGGTGAGGGTGATACCGTGCCGTTCTCGGCGGGAGAGGGACCGTCCAAACCCGGCGGCAACGGCGATCCCGATCTCGCCGATACCTTGCGTCTGGTACGGGGAGAGACGCGTTAGCCCATGTCCGCCGGCGAATCCAGTATGAAAAACTCCATCGCCATCCGCACGGAAAACCTGTGCCGCCATTACAAGATGGGCGACGCTTTGATCCGCGCCGTCGATGGCATCTCGATCCAGATTGCTTCCGGCGAGTTCGTCGCACTGCTCGGCACCTCTGGTTCCGGCAAATCGTCGCTGCTGAATCTCATCGCTGGACTTGATCGTCCGACTTCCGGAACGGTGGTTGTGCAGAAAAGCGATTTGGCGAAGTTCTCGCGCGAGGAGCTAGCCAAATATCGCCTGCACACTGTGGGAATGGTATTTCAATCCTTCAACTTGATTCCCAGCATGACGTTGCTGGAAAACGTGGAGTTGCCACTGCGCTTTGCGGAAGTGGATCGTGGAAAGCGCGAGGGCCTCGCTAGGCAGGCATTGGAACGAGTGGGCCTGAGCGCGAGGTGGCGACATCGTCCAACCGAACTTTCTGGCGGCGAGCAGCAGCGCGCTTCGTTGGCTCGGGCCTTGATTAACCAGCCACGGTTCTTACTGGCCGACGAACCCACCGGCAACCTCGACAGCCAGACGGGCACGGAAATCATGAACTTCATTCGCGAATTCAACGAAACCCTGGGCATGACGATCATCATGGTTACCCACGAACGCACCCTAGCCGAGCGTTATGCCAGCCGCATGATCTTTCTCGCGGATGGCAAACTGATCGGCGACCAGTCGAATGTCGCCTCAGCCACAACCCGGAACGGAGCCACGTTGTGAAGACTTACGATATGGCCGAACTGGCGGTGCGCAATCTGCGCGAATCCATTTTGCGCAATTCGCTCACCACGGTTGGCATCTCGGTCGGGGTTGCATCACTGGTCGCCATGCTTTCGCTAGGCATCGGCCTGCAGCAGTTGGCGGGCCGGCGACTGCAAAAGTCTGGACTGTTCGACACTGTTGTCGTAACCTCGCGTCGCGACCTGCGCGGCTTCAATCGCGAGCAGGAGGAAAACGGTCCCGCTCCTGCCGAGAGTCCCGCTCTCAACGAAGATTCGCGGCAAAAGATTGCGCAACTTCCTAATGTGGTGGAGGCTTACCCCGACATCCGCTTCGTCACCGAGCTTCGCTACGAAGACAGACCTTTTTTGACGATGGTGGCTGGCCTGCCTTTTTCAGCAAAGAACAACGATGCCTTCGACGGCATGCAAGGGAATTTCTTCTCCTCTGAGACCGCATCCGAAGCCATCCTGCAGAAATCATTCGCTGCCCAGTTGCTGGGGAAGACTCCTAAAGCCGGGAGCGAAGAGGCGAGCGTTGCTGATCTGGCCAAGCCCTTGCTCGGCAAGCAAGTGACCTTGCGCTACGCGGAGCGAGCCGCAATGCCGGAAACTCAAACTAGCGACTCTGCCGCAACTGCTTATTCGGTGGTTTCGCGCGAAGCTACGTTGAAGATAGTAGCCGTTTGCGATCTCGATCCCGACAGCATGCGAGGCCAGGCCAGGGCGCGAGTTTTTCTGCCGCTCAAACTGGCGCAAAACCTGCACGTGATGCAGCCCTCCGACCTGCGCGACACCACCAATTCGGCGGGGAGTACGCCTGCCTACACAACCGTTGAGGTGCACGTAAAAAGTCCCACCCAGGTTCAAACCGTCGAAGACGCAATCAAGAAGATGGGATTTAATACGTTTTCGATCGTGGATGCAACCCGTAGTCTGCGGCAGTTTTTCGCCGTGCTCGACCTGTTTCTAGGAATCTTTGGCAGCCTGGCACTGGCGGTTGCCTCGATTGGAATCATCAATACTCTGGTGATGGCAATCCTCGAGCGCCGTCGCGAAATCGGAATCATGAAGGCCATCGGCGCCAGCGACGGCGACGTAAAAGGATTATTCTTTGCCGAAGCCGGCGTGATGGGCGTCTTCGGCGGGTTCGTGGGCGTTGCACTGGGTTGGACCATCGGACGAGTCATTAACCTGGGAACGAACGTATATCTCAAGCGGCAACATTTCCCGCCGGAACAGATTTGGTTTGTCCCGTGGTGGCTGGTTCTCGGAGCCATCGGGTTTGCAATCGTAGTAAGCCTGCTGTCAGGTTTGTACCCCGCAAGCCGCGCTGCGCGCCTCGATCCCGTCCAGGCTCTGCGCTACGAGTGAGACGTAGCAAGCAACGTATGTACAGTTATCCCTCGGCCGCAGACAAATGCCAAACCTGTAAACTGAACTTCATGCTTCAGCTGCCACGTTTTTTGGCGTTCCTATTGTTGCTCACCATCTCTGCATCGGCGCAGAGCCGGATCGATTGCAATGCGGTGAAGAGCCGAATTCTCGGAAAACTGGTTCACTACTGCGTGCTGCTTCCGCCCAGTTACAATTCCGCGCCCGCCAACCGTTCTCCTCAGCGTTACCCGGTGCTCTATTTCCTGCACGGGCTTGGGGAGAATGAGCAGACACTTTTCAAAACCGGCGGATGGAATCTGATCGAGGACCTCCGCCAACAACACAAGATCGGTGATTTCCTGATCGTCACGCCGGAAGCGAACGCCACTTTCTACGTGAACTCCGCCGACGGCAAAGTCCGCTATCGCGATTTCTTCCTGCAAGAATTCATTCCCTACATCGAAACCACCTACCGCATTCGCCGCGAGCGCAAGGCGAGAGCGATTACCGGAATTTCCATGGGAGGCTATGGCGCACTTCGCTTCGCCTTTGCTCATCCCGAGATGTTTTCGGCAGTCAGCGCGCAAAGCGCGGCACTCATCACTGACTCGCCAAAAGAACTCGACGCCGCGCTACGTGCCGGAACTCCCCTGGGCAGGCTGCTCGGATCGGTCTTCGGCAATCCCATCAATGTTGCGCACTGGAACGAGAACAATCCGTTTTTGCTAGCCAGGAAGAACCGAGTCGGGATCGGCAATCTAGCTATTTATTTCAACTGCGGACGCGACGACGAGTATGGTTTTGAAGCTGGCGCTGCAGCTCTCGACAAGCAACTTCAGGAAGAGCACGTCAAGCACGAATTCCATCTCTATCCCGGCAATCACAGCGCGTCATATTTTGGCGCGCATATTGGCGAGGTCATGGAATTTCATTCCAAAATGTTTGGCGCCGAGAAATAAACGAAAACGCTTGTCACCTGTTGATGAATAGAACAGCCGTCTTAGGAGTATTACTTATTTTTCTTTCGCATCCTTCTCTTCGACTTCTACAGCCCCCGGCATCAACTTCTTAAGCGGAGCCTTGCGTTGCTCCTCGAGTTCTGGATGCGGCAGGGGTTTGCGTGGCAGCATCTGATCGCGCATAGCGGTGTTGTAAACAAAGATAGCTTCGACGGTCGCCGCCTGCGCGAGGTCGCCCGGTTGCAGCCGTTCGTAGGTATCCATGTTTGAGTGGTGAGTTCGCGAGCCGTAGTCGAGCTTGTCCTGGATGAACTGGAATCCGGGAATGCCGACCGCGTCGAAGGACTCGTGATCGGTGCCCCCCGTATCGCGCACGCTGATCGCGGTCACTCCGAGATCCTTCAGCGGCTCAATCCATTGAGCAAAGATGGGGGCTTCCGCGACGTTTTCCTGCAAGTAAACTCCCAGGATTTTGCCGCTGCCATTATCCACGTTGAAATAGCCGGAGATTTTTTGCTGATCGGATTTCAGTTGAAGTGGCCCAGCAGGCTTGCGCAACCACTCCGGCAATTTGACCTGGTCGGGCGCGGTCGACAGTGGCACAAAGCCAAAGTGCTGCTTCACGTAGCCGATCGAGCCAAACAAGCCCTGCTCTTCCCCGGTCCATAACCCGATGCGAATCGTGCGCCGCGGTTTTACCTGCAACGTGTTGAGGATGCGCATGACCTCCATCGCAACTACCGTGCCTGCGCCGTTGTCCGTCGCGCCGGTCGCGGCGGCCCAGGAATCCAGATGCCCGCCGACCATGACCACTTCGTCCTTCAACTTCGGATCGGTCCCCGGTATTTCGGCAATCGTGTCGAAGCCGTGCTCATGATCGCCGTTGAACTTAACATCCACGTTCATCTCTATAGTGACTGGGACGTTGGCTTTGAGCAGCCGGTAGACACGTCCGTAGTTTTCAATCGCCGCGATTACGACCGGAACGGGTTGTATGTGTTCGCGCTGATAGCTGTACCAACCCAGTCCGCGGCTGCTGTCCACGAAAATAGTTCCACCGGAACCGCCGCTGTTTCTGCCATCACGGCTGGGAAGAACCACTGCCAGCGCGTGTTCGTCGGCCAGGAACTTTGAAATCTTCTGTCGCAACTCGATCGATTTCATAAGCTCCGGCGTGAAGTATTCAGGCTCGGGCATGAGCGGATGTTCGACGATCTTGGCCAGTTCCTTCTCATCGTCACGTTCAAACAGCGGCTTGTCCACTGGCTTGACTTCGCGCATCTCGCCCAGCAGGACGACTTTGCCAGCGAGCTTCCCTTTGTACTTCTCAAGATCTTCTTCTTTCTTTACCTCCATCGATATCGCCTGCCCGCTGATTGCGCCATTGCTCGATGGCGACCAGGGCGCGGCTTGCGTGATAAACACGGCGGTATCGGGCGAGGACATGCGGGTCCAGGTGTTGAGCTGCTGCCAGCCCATGCCGAATTCGCCCCAGTCTTCGAGATGGGCGTTGCTGCAGCCCATGGCGGCAAGCTGATCGCGCGTCCATTCATTGGCATGCTTCACATTCGGCGAGCCCGTGAGGCGCGGACCGATCCCATCCGCCAGTGCGGACGCGTACTCCATCACGTGCGAGTGGGTCAAACCTTCGGTCCGGATTTGCTGGTACATGCTGTAATCGAGGTTTTCTTTTGCCGGCTGAGGCAATTCATAGGACGGTTTGTTGGCATCGGAAGAATTTGCGTTGTTCTTGCTCTTGTCGGCTGCCGAGAGTGGCAGGGCGAAATAGATTAACAATGTGAGAGCGGCACTAAAAAGCTTTGGATATCGCATCTATGCAGAATTCCCTCGTTTTTAAGAAGTGATAGCAGAGTAGCAGAAGTTGATTCGCCTCACCAACCGCAACCTGCGGGCGTCAAAACATTCGAATGCTCACCAAACCCAGCCTCTGTCAGTCTATCCTTGCTGGAGACGGTCTCATGTTCAAACCTCGTATCTTGCTGCCTGCGCTCCTTCTTGTCTTGCTTAGCTCGTTCTTCGTTCGAGTTCATAGCGCCTCTCCAGCTTTTGTCCAGAGCGAACCGCGAAAGACGAGCAAGCCTTACACCGGAGATCTTTCGATCTTTGATTCTCCCGGAAGAGATGAGCGGCTTCAAATCAATCGAGTCATGGACATCCTCGAAATGAAACCTGGCAAGAATGTAGCTGACATCGGCGCCGGGTCGGGCTGGTTCACGGTGCGGGCGGCTCGACGCGTTGCTGAAAGCGGGAGTGTGTATGCGGTCGATATCAATCCCGAGGCCACGACTTACATCGACAAGCGATCTCAGAAAGAGGGGCTGCATAATGTGAAGACGATTCTGAGCAAGAGCGACGACCCGGAGCTTCCGGCACACACGATTGATTCCGTCCTGTTGCTGAAGACCTATCACGAGGTTGATAAACCTGTTGCGCTCCTGCGAAATCTGCGGGCTTCGCTTCGGCCCGGAGCGAAGCTGGGAATTATTGACCGCGACGGAAACGGAGAGAATCATGGGATCGGGCGCGACGTTGTTGTGAAAGAGGCTGCCGAAGCAGGTTTTGCGTTGCTCTCCCAATATGACTTTGTTAAAGGGGATGGAATGGATTACTTTTTGGTTTTCGTCGCTACAGAGTAATTCCCGAATCGGGTCAAAGTTTACCGTTTGGTACCGGGTACCCCTCCCCCCTTTTTATCTGCAAAATCCATAAAAGAAAGAACTTAACTTTTTGACTGCCGCCAAATCTTTGAGTTTGCGGCACTTATACGCAAAATCTAGAGAACATGGCAGTTATGCTCTAGCTGGAGCGAAGTCAGTTTCGTTCTTGAGCTCGACGTTGAAAAACAACCTGTACAGTCAAATCCTATTATTCCTAGTAGATAATATAGCTGTATAAATGTTATCTGCATGGCAGCGCTGAGGTCAAGAAAAAAAAGTTGCCTGCTTAGTTTGCGCGTGGGCACGGAATCCCATTTGTGAGCCAATTTGTCCCGCCTTGCCTGGGCGGGACAAATTGGCCCATTTTGGCCCTAAACCCAATTTTCTAACCGGTTGATTCTTCAAGGCTGGACGGCTGTGAGTCAGGCTAGCCAATTGCAATCTAGTGCTGTGACCTCTCCCGCATTCTTTGTTGGGCGTTGGCGCCCAGCTAGAGGACACAAGATATGAAGAAGTTCGTTCTGTTTTGTTTGCTGGTGACGGTCACATTCGGCTATGCCGATGACTCCAAGATTTCGCCGGAACTGCGTGGGTATAACTCCAGCCAACCGGTCCAGGTGATTGTGCAGTATGCGCCCGGAACGCAGCCTGGAGCACAGACGCAGAACTGCGGCGGGCTGCTCGGCTTCCTCGGCTGCGTGGTGCAGGACCTTTTGAACATCGTGGAGCAGTTGCCTCTCGTCAATGGCATTGTCGCTTTGGTGGACGGCACCGGTATCGTCAACCTCTCGAATCAGTCGAACGTGGTTTACATCAGCTCGGACCGGCCGTTGACAACGATGTCCGACGATGCGGTTTCAGCAGTAAACGCACAAGTCGCGTGGCAATCGAATTACACAGGCACCGGCATCGGTGTGGCCTTGATTGACAGCGGCGTGAGCACTCACCCAGACTTTTACACCGGGCTTCTGCCGATCTCGCGGGTGGTGTACAACAAGTCGTTTGTTTCGGGGACATCGAACGCGGCTGACCAGTACGGCCATGGGACCCACATCGCGGGCCTGATTGCGGGAGATGGCATAGCTTCGACAGGGCCCCTGTTCTCCACGACATTCGAAGGAATTGCACCGGGGGCGAACATCGTCAACCTGCGAGTGCTGGATGCGAACGGCGGATCGACCGATAGCGAAGTAATTGCGGCGATCAACCAGGCCATCTCGCTCAAATCGAAATACAACATTCGCGTAATGAATCTGTCGCTGGGACGGCCGGTGTACGAAAGCTACAAGCTGGATCCGTTGTGCCAGGCGGTCGAAAAGGCCTGGAAAAATGGCATCGTCGTAGTAGTGGCTGCGGGAAATAACGGACGCTACCTGCCAACTTCTGGATACGGGACCGTCACCTCTCCAGCCAACGATCCGTATGTGATCACGGTTGGGGCGATGAAAACGATGGGAACGCCGCAGCGAACGGATGATCTGATTGCGAGCTACAGCTCCAAGGGTCCCACGGCGCTCGATCGCGTGGTCAAGCCCGACCTTGTTGCTCCGGGCAATTTGCTGGTCTCAACGGAAACTCCGGGGACCACTCTCGAAACCGTCGAAGCCAGCAATCTGGTTCCGTACCGCTCCTATATGACCGGAGGCACTTCGTTGCCGTCGGCGTTCTACTTTACGCTGAGTGGGACCAGCATGGCGACCGGCGTGGTCAGCGGGGCTGTTGCTGACCTGCTGCAAGCGCATCCGGGTCTTACACCCGATCAAGTCAAAGCGCGGCTGATGAAGACCGCTTACAAGACGTTTCCGCAGTCGAGCAGTGTGTACGATCCGACGAGCGGGAACACCTACACGGATCAATATGACGTGTTCACCGTCGGCGCCGGGTATCTGGACATTGCCGCGGCATTGGCCAGCACCGATGTTGCAAACGGGACCGCGAGGTCTCCTATCGCAAACTACGATGCGCGCACGGGCGAGGTTTACTTAAGCTCTGATTCGTCGTCGGTCTGGGGCAAATCCGCGATGTGGGGAAGTTCGGCGGTTTGGGGTTCGAATCAGTTCACGGGCGCAACTTCTGCGATGTGGGGCTCGTCTGCGATGTGGGGCTCATCCGCAATGTGGGGCAGCAGCGCCATGTGGGGAAGCAGCGCGATGTGGGGCAGCAGCGCGATGTGGGGAAGTAGCGCGATGTGGGGCAGCAGCGTGGCCGGCGGGGAACAAAACTAGATCTCTTTGGACGCGAACGTTCCAGGAGACATTGCAATCGACTGGAAGGCGAGTCCTAATGGAAGGACCGGGTCTTTAAACAATCTAGACTGAGCTCGGGAAAGCGGTTTCATTATGCTCGATGCTAAGGTGAGATACTCCCCAACCGGGTCGTCCAGCTGCCTGGCGTTCGACAACGACGCGCTGCTGGAGAAGGTCGAAGATGCGTCGATCGCGATGCTGAAAAGCGCGACCGCGGCAATGTGTATTCGGAGGCCCGACGTAGGGGCGTGTTCGACTGAACTGGCAGGCGCTTGCGTCGCCTATAGCGGCTCGGATGTGCCGCTGACCTGCGCCGTCGGAGTGGGAACGTCCAGCCCGGTTGACAACAAAGACATTGCCGCTATCGAAACGTTTTATGATTCTCTCAATTCGCCGGTACGCATCGCAATCTCCGGCCGAACTCACCGTGGAGTGAATTCCCTGTTAGCCAGCCGCGGATACAAAGCCGGAGCGCCGATGGAGAATTGGTGGATGCCGCTTGCCGATGTCGCCGGCCCGCCTACTCCCCACATCATCGAAGGTTTCCGCTTCGTACGGCATACCGCTCCCATCCGCGCGATTGACGACGCTGAATTGTGGGTGCGCACAGTGGCTGCCGGCTTCCAGGAATCCGATGGACCGATCGACGAGAACAAGCTGCCGCCAGCACTGCTCGACACTTTTTATTGTTTCGGATTCGCTGATGGCGCGCGGCCTTTCCTGGCACGGCGAAACGGTGAGGTGGCGGGCGGGGGAGTTTTCCATATCAACGGAGATACCGCGCATCTGCGCACCACCAGTTGCCGGTTTTGGCATCGGCGTAACGGAGTGCAGACGGCCTTGTTGAATGTCAGGTTGCAATGGGCTCTAAAAGCCGGTTGCCGATTTGTTTTTTCCAGTACGGCGGGGATTGGAGCCTCGGCGCGGAATTTGCGGCGGTTTGGGTTGCAGCCGCTGTCGATTAGTTTCTTGATGTCCAGAGCCTCCTAGCGTTCCCTTAGGCTAATTGTGTGGCTGGCTAGATGCGCTGCGGAGCTTTACTCCCCGTGGACGGGCGTAGGCGCCCGCTCCTACACGAGCACAGACGGGCGAGGGGCCCGTTCCGACGTGTGCGTTCGCGGGCTTAATCTTCGACTACTCTGGTAGTCATTTCTTCGGGTGGGGCTCCGGCGGTCATGCCTTGGGCTACGATTAGCTGGCGGGCTTCGACGCGGATCTTGGGGAGCTGCAACCCGAATAAGGCTGCGCCGCCGATGCAGGCTACTGCGCCCATCGACACTGTGAGCGGCGCGCCCAGACGATCGGCTAACGCTCCTCCCAGAAAGGCTCCGAATGGGGCCATCCCCATAAACATCATGGAGTAGACCGCCATCACTCGTCCGCGGAGATGATCGGGCACCATGGCCTGGATCAGCGTGTTTGACGCCGACATTTGCAGCATCATGCCGAAACCCACGGGAAGCAATAGTGCGGCCGAGAGCCAGAAATTCCGGGAGAGCGAAAACAGAATCAAACTGACTCCGAAGCCTCCGCAGGAAAATGCCACCCATCGGCCCAGGCCATGCACTCCGGTTCGTGAAGCCAGGGTGAGCGCGCCTAACAAGGCTCCTACGCCGGTTGCGCCCATCAGGATTCCTAAGCCCCGAACTCCGCCGTGCAGAATCTTGTCGGCGAAGATGGGCATAAGAATGGTGTAGGGCATCGCCACCAGGCTCACCAGTCCCAATAGAAGTAAGATGGCGCGGATGGGAGCGGTATGCCGTACGAAGCGGAAACCTTCGATGATGTGGGCCCAAGGGGATGCGGCGGAGGCGCGACGAGCGGGTCGTTCTACGCGCATCATCAGCAGCCCGATGATTACGGCGATGTAACTGACACCGTTTGCGAAGAAGCACCAGCCTTCTCCGATTTTCGCCACCAGAATTCCAGCAATGGCAGGGCCGATGATGCGGGCGCCGTTGAACATGGATGAGTTCAGGGCGATGGCGTTCATCAGGTCTTCTTTGCCCACCATGTCGACGAGGAAAGCCTGGCGGCCGGGAATGTCGAAGGCATTGACGACTCCGAGCAACGCAGCAAGCACGAAGATGTGCCACACCTGCACTCTTCCGGTAAGGGTCAAAAGTGCAAGGATTAGGGCAAGGACCATGGATGCGATTTGGGTCCCGATCACCACTCGCTGGCGGTTGTGGCGATCGGCAACGATGCCGCCGAATGGAGCGACGAGAAATACGGGAAACTGGCTGGCGAATCCGACGGAGCCGAGTAAAAGCGAAGACCCGGTGAGGCGATAGACGAGCCAGGCCTGGGCCATGCTTTGCATCCACGTGCCGATCAGCGAGATCAGTTGACCGCTGAAGAAAAGCTGGAAGTTGCGATGACGCAGAGCGCGCAGGGTGGCAGGTAATCCGATTCCAGGTGAGGCGGAGGCGTCCAGGGATTGCTCTTCTGAACTAGACGGAGTTAGCGGACTGCTTAACGCTGAATCTTTCAACTCTCTTGTAGGATGCGGATTCTGCATGGCTCGATTCAAGCGGGGATTAGCGCTCTCAGCTTCGGTTTCCCCAATTTGGGGCTTCCCAGATGCAGCAAGAAGCGGTAAAGTCGGAGCGGCTGCAACTCGGCTACCTGACTAGTATAGAGGCAGGCGTGCTTCGGGTTTGTGAAGAAGTATGAACACCGAGCAGGTTCAATACGAACGGCGCAACGCTTTGAGTTCCACCTTCCTGTTTCGGTGCGGGTTGCGGGGAGCGAACGCGAAGGCTGCGGCTTCACTCAGAATTTGAGTGCGAGAGGCGCGTTGTTCCACATCGATTTGCCGATTGCAGAAGCAGATGCCATGGAGCTGACTCTGGTGATGCCCGCGGAGATCACTCTGGCTGAGAACATGCGGGTGCGCTGCCGTGGCAAGGTTTTGCGGGTGCTCTTTTCTGGCGCAGGTGGCGGATCGGTGGTTGCGGTGCATCTGGAGGGATATGAATTTCTTCCGGAAGCTGCCAGCGGATCCATAGACGTTGACCGCATCTCGGCCTTGCATGAACATCCGCATGAAGAAAACGCAGCTCGGGAGCACCAAGCTTCCGTCCGGAGTTCGTTGCGACACTGACTTCCGCATAATTTGAGAGTGAGAGCTCGATTTGCAAAACCACTGCGGCGGACAGGAGTGTTCTATCTGGCCCTACCAAAACCCCTTCGGACGCGGAATTTGCCTTAAATATTGGTTTGCGAGGCTTGCAATCTGTGGTTTATTGCGTAGAATAGGCGAGGACATTCCTTTACTCCGCGGTTTTCCGCTGTGGTTGTTCTTCGGCCCCTGGGGAATTTCGTGTCCTCCTGAAGGGATCTGTCCTGTACGGAATACCGTTACTGAAGTCACTTGGCGAGGTTCGTATCTCTCCATAACATTCACGTAACAGGTAGATAATTGAGATTCCAGCCATGCATGGCATAGCGGTCACTCTTCTTACCGAGGACAAGGAAAGGCTTACGGTTCTCCAGCAGCGGCTGGAGAGCACGCAAATGGGCCGGAATGTCTTTGGCCACGTCGGGTTTCCCAGCAATCAGACCGATGCTATCCTGCGCCAAATCCAGGACGTTCGCGCCGATGTGGTGTTGGTCGACATTGATCCGCAGAACGTGCAGCGGGCGATGCATGCGATCGAATTGATTCATTCCAACACCAGCGAGATTGTTATTTTCGCGGTGGGTCCGATGAATGATCCGGGCACCATTGTTTCGGCCATGCGCGCCGGCGCTCGCGAATATGTGGAGCGCAACGCTACTCCCGAAAGCATGATCGAAGCTTTCACTCGCTTCGCGGCTTCTCGCGGACGCACTCGAACATCCTCAGGCCGGGCTCGCGTGTTTGTCATCGCCAATGCCAAGGGCGGAGCCGGAGCCACTACGGTCGCGGTGAATACCGCGGTAGCACTTCAGGAATTGCACGGCGGAGTATTGCTGGTTGACTTTGCGCTTTTGGGGCACGCGGCGCTGCATCTCAACGCCCGGCCCACGTTCGGGCTGACCGATGCTTTACAGAATCTGCATCGCATGGATACTTCGTTGCTGCAAGGCCTGATGACGACTTGCAAGAATGGCCTGCAATTGCTGGCGGGTCCGCAAGAGCCTCATCAAACCGTTCCGACCGCTGCGGAGCTGGCTCGCCTTTTTGATCTGTTGGTTTCGCAGTTTCGCTACGTTGTGGTCGACTGCTCCAACCGCACCGATCAGACGGCGCGACTGCTTTGTGATTTGTCTAATGCAGTGTTGTTAGTGGCCCAGTCGGATGTAGTCTCTCTCTGGAGCGCCGGGCGGTTGCGGTTTTTCCTCGAAGAAGGAGGCGGGCGCGACCGGGTGCGTCTGGTGCTGAACCGGTACAAGAGAATCCCTGGCTTTGATGATGAAGATGTCGAGGCCGCGACGGGGTGCAAGTTGCTTTGGAAGATCCCCAATAATCATCAGGCAATTGCGCCCGCCATCGATAAGGGTGCTCCCGTGGCGTTTCATGACAATGTCGATGTGGCACGTTCATTTCGTACCCTAGCCGCTACCCTGGCGGAGGCTTCTCCCACGGCCGAGGGCTCTCTCGACCTCGTTTATCAGCCCGACAAATCCGACTCCAAGAAGAAGTCGTCGGGCCGTTTACTGATCTCGCCGCTGCGCGCCGGCCAGTAGCTCAACTCCGCTCCCAAAAGCGAACCTTGACCATTACCTCGGTTACCTGTCACGGTAACTAGACGCGGGCTACAATCACGCCATCGTGACCAAACGGCAACTAGTCCTAATGCTGTTGGTGTGGGTCGTGAGCCTGCCGCGCGTCGTCCAAGCGAAGCAATTCGCAATCGTGGCTGACAAAGCGAACGCGACATCGAACCTCACTGTTTCCGAACTGGTGAAGATCTTTAATGCGCGTGACCGGAGTTGGCCAGATGGAAAAGCCATTACGGTGGTGATGCGTGATCCGTCTTCCGCCGATATGCAGTTGGTCTTGCGCAAGTTGCTCAACATGACGCCCGATCAGGCGCATGCGTTCGTTCTGGCCCATCGGGGCGCGATCATGATCGCCGATTCTGACGATGCGGTTCTTCGCTTTGTCTCGACCTCGCCGGGAGCCGTCGGCGTTGTGGATTTGTATTCACTCACCCAGGACGTAAACGTCGTTAAAATCGACGGCAAGTTGCCAGTCGAGCAGGGCTACTTTTTGAGGGGGAACTAGATATGATGGGCGCGTCCACGATCTCGAAAACGACGATCTCGAAATCAAAGATCCGTCGAGTCATCTTAGCCCAGGCCGGCATTGGCGTTCTGCTTGCGGCCGTCGCCGGCGTGGCCCAGCAAACTGCGGTACAGCAAACCAATCCGCTGACCGCCGTATTTCCATTGACTACCAAGTCTCCGGAAGCGCGGCGACTGGTTGACGAAGCTTTGATCCTCTACCTCGACCGTGTGGAGCAAGCGCAGGCAATCGAAATTCTGCGCAAAGCCGTTCAGGTCGATCCCGATTTCGCCATGGGCCATGAGTATCTGGCGCAGATCAGCCTTGATTCTGCCGAGCAGGTCGGCGAACAGGAAAAAGCATTTGCCACCAGAACTCACGCCACTACCTCGGAGCAACTGGTGATCGAGTGGTACCAGGATGCCGCCGACCATAAGCTTATTTCCGCCATCACGAAAATGAATGACGTGCTCAACCAATACCCGCACGATAAGTGGGTGGTTTGGATGACGACGTGGTGGCTGCAATCGCAGGCGCAATACGAGCGCGTTATTGCTGTGTACGAGCGTTCCGGAATCACGGATTCTCCCGGGCTGATCAACAACATGGGTTACAACTACGCCTACGTTCGCCAATTCGACAAGGCGTTTGCGATGATGGACAAGTACGTTGCCGCTCTGCCCAACGACTCCAACCCGCAGGATTCCTATGCTGAGATTCTGCGCCTTGCGGGACGTTTCAATCAGTCGATCGAGCATTACCGGGCTTCGCTGGTACTCAATCCCGAATTCTATTCCTCCCAGTTTGGCATTGCGGATACCTACTCGCTGATGGGAGATCAAGTTCGCGCCCGCAAAGAATATGAAATCGGATTCAAGAAGTTTTCCTCTTTGCCCGAACTGCAGCAGATTCTGTGGAAGACGAGAGAAGCGGCTACCTACGTTCGCGAGGGCGATTATGAGGGCCCTCAGCACGCGTTCCAGGCGATTGCGGACTACGCGCACTCCCGGCATAACAGCCAGGCGGAAGCTGACACCTACCGGCAGATGGCGATGTGCGAGCAGAATCCGAAGCAGGCGCTGGTTTATTTAGGCCGGGCCGAAGCCGCGACGCAGGACGGCAAGAACGCTTTGCGAATTGCGATTACGCAGGAGCTGGCGCAGATCCTGCGGGCCCGGGTGGAAGTCGCTTTGAAAATGGGCAATAAAGAGTTGGCAAACTCCAATCTGGCGCGGCTTGCCACTATGTCAGAAAGCGCCAACGACAAGCTGATCGAGCTCGCGTATCACGGAGCGGCCGGGACGATCTTGTTCTCCGAACATAAATACGACCAGGCTATTTCGCATCTGGAAGAAGACACAACTAATCCCCTTTCGCTGAAACTTCTTGCGGCCGCATATCAGAAGATTGGCTACAGCGCGGGAGCGAAGCGAACCAACGAGACTCTGACCAACCTGAACGATCCAACCCTCGAGCAGGCGCTGGTGGTACCGGCGTTTCGCAAATGCGGCGACAGTTCGTCGTGCAACGGAAACGCGAAGAGCGCGTCGCTGAAGAACTAACTGGGTAGTGTAGGCGCGGGCGTCCACGCCCGTGCCACAGTGGATTACTTTCCGGCTGCGGCTTTGCCTTCCAGCTTGGCGTCAATGGCGGGGTTGGAGCAGACTTCGTAGTACCAGCGCTCCGTCCAGTGCTGCACCGAGAAACTGTGGGGATCGATTTGGGGCATGCGGCTTCCGCGCACGACGATTTTGCGGAAGATGTCGTTGCCGACCGGGACCAGGCCGCTCCATAGATGAAACTCTTCGCCGTCCCAGGCTTTGGGTAAATCGAGCGGGGAGAGTTCGAGCGAAATTTCCTGCTTCAGCCTCTGGAATGCGGCCTCGCTGATGCGGATCCCGTTCAGGTTGTATTTCAGAATGAAGTCGTCGGGGCTGTCTTCGACGTCGGCGTCGGGCACGGTTTGAAATGCGTACACGTTGAACGGAGTCTCCATCGCCTTCATGGATTTCCGAACGCGCTTGCTGCAGGAAGACAGGCGATCACTCTCGTTGAGAGCGTCCGAGATCATGATTCGCTGCTCGCCGTCCATCAGGTACATGGGGGCGGAATCCTGATAGGAAATTCCTACGCCCAATTCGATGCCGGGAAGTCCTGCACGTTCGAGCAGTTGGTTATAACCGCGCACGATTTCGATAATCTCGCGCGCCAGCACGGACGCTCGGCCAACTGCCAACGCAGGCTCTCCCTCGCGCTCGAGGATGGCTAAGATGATCGCGTCGCCTTCGAGGAAGACTTTGCCGGCGCCATATTTGGATAGCAGCTTGTTAACCGGATCGTAGAAATTCAGACTGAAGTAGGACGCCGGATTCATTCCGCGCTCGAGCAGCGAGCGCGTGAGCCGCGACGAATCGCGAACATCGGCTTTGATGATCACGTGGCGCAGTACTTTCTCTTCCGATGGCTTCTGTTCCTCGGGCAGCAGGAACTCATAGAGCGTGCCATTCATGGAAGAGAGCTGCCGCATCTTTTCATTGGCGATGAGATTGACACTCTCCATCGCCGCGGTCAAAGTTTCTAGATTCCTCAGATCGCGGTGATAGCGCATGAAATCGTGGAGGAACCGGGCCGCAACTTTGCCCCGCTCGGCCCCGCGGCAACCTGCCACTCGCTGCACCGCAGCCTGCAAGCTGTCGCGCGATACTTTGCCCTGCTCCACGATCAGCTTTTCCACGCGAGTACGTTCTTCGCGGGAGATCAGCGCATTTTTTAACTGTTGCGCATTAATGCGAGGCGAATACTCCGCCAACAGTGGCACGGCTTCATAGGACGCAACGACGTACTCCATGAGCTTCTCGCGGTCGAGCAAACCCAGCCAAGCGGCAAGGCGTGTCTTCTGGGCGCGTTCTTCGGGCGTGGAGTCGTCCGGCGTTCCCGAGCCGATCAACTCTTGAGCATTCTCGGGGACGTTCAACCAAGCATTGATGGCGCGCTCGGGATCGGCTTCGAGCCCCAGGTTGAGCGATTGCAAGAACTCGTAGGCAATTTTGCGGACGTTGGCAAATCGGTCGGGATCACGGTCGAAGTTGCCCAGCATCACATACTGCTCGGCGTTGACATAAGCATCGCAACCGTCAGAGGTGAAGATCAGCGGGTTGAGGAAGAGTTTGTATTGCTCATCGTTACTATTGCTGTTTCCAAAGAGTGATCGCCGAGTGCGTGCCAGGGTCTCCTTCTCGATTTCGCGCAGGGTGCGAAATAGTTCCTGTCCGGTTTTGCGCAGAATGACTTTTTTCGCCACCTGGAAGGCTGCCACGCGCTCCCGATACTCAAGCGCTTTCTGCGCCCGGACGCCGTCGTAACTCTTCAGCGTCATGCGGCAACGTTCTAGTATCTGGGCGAACTGCAGACCCAGCTCAATTCGCAGAAACTTAAGAACCGCTATTCGAGCCAGCACATCCAGCGATGGGTTTCCCTGGGCCTTGGCGCGATTCAGCGCAGCGGAGTGCAGTTCCGCTAAGACAGGCTTTAATTCGGAGGCGCTAGGTTTGGCGTTGCTTTTCGGGCCGGCGTTCGATCCTATGAAATGTCCGCTCGACCGCGGCTGCGGCGCTTCCGCCGCGAGCAATCCTTCTACATCGCCGTGCCGCACGATCAGGCGTGAAATCTCCCAGCGAGTCTGCGTCACAAATTTTGGGCTGAGGTGAACATCGTGGCGCAGGTTGTCGACGCCGAGTTGCAAGCCTTCGAGAGAGAGTGCCGGGGTGTAGCCTCGCAAGCAAGGAAGTGCCGGCTCTTCTTCTGGATGTCCGAAACTGAAGATGGGAATGCGTGGCATGCGGGAATTGTTCTCGGCTTACGGTTGTCCCGCACGACTGACCAGGCTCACCCGGAATTGTGGTACCACCAAAGCCTGTTCCACCGTGGGCAGGTTCAATGCCGCCAGCTTCGACGCTACCGCCTGGGCTTCGGATGTAGCTCCGGTGTTCGTATAGGCCTGCCACAAAAGCCGCATGGACTCGGGATCGGTGGCGCCTCCTTCCAGATGAGCAATCGCTTCTGTGAACTTTCCCTGGGCTACGAGCACGGCTCCGGCCGCACCGTGATAGCAAATCTGGACGACTTGGCTGCGGATTGTGCTCGCCATGGTTTGCAATTGCTTGGCCGTGTTTGAGGCCAAGTTCATGTCCTGACTTTCAACCCCACGGGTCGTCCGGACTCGCAGGATTCGTGCCAGCTCTTCTTCCCGGTCGCTGGCAGAGATCTGATGTTCTTCGCTCAACACATCCTGGGCGGCCTGCAAGTGCTTCATTGCCGCATTCGGATCAGGTTCATACATTCCTTGAATGAGGTGAGCTTCCGCTTCCAGCCGTGCCAGTCCTGCAGAATGCGCATGCCTGGCCACATCGCTCAGAGCGCGGTCCGCCTGTTTGCGATTGTTCTCGCGGATCCAGGTCACAGCCGATTGCATTTCGCGCTGCACCTTGTCGCCATTGCTGGGAGCGAAAACAATGGCGCGGTCATATTCCTCGCGCGCCTCTAGTTCTCTTCCCATCAGCGCATACGTGTCGGCGATGCCAAGTTCCGAGCCGAAATTAGGATCGATTCGAATGCTCATGCGGTATTGCTCGAGGGCTGCATCGAGTTTGCCCGCCATTCGTAAAATCTCACCATAGGAATCGTGAGGGTTGGGCTGATCGGGTTCAAGCGCAACATAACGGTCCATGGCCGCGAAGGCCTTTTCAAAGTTTCCCAGGTCCGCGTATCCGTAAGCCAGGTCGTTCAGTGCCGCGGCATAATCCGGGAACAGCGCGACCGCGCGCTCGAGGACTGCGACCGCCTGTTCATAGCGTTGCTGCTGCATCAGCCAGTCGCCCGCAAGATATGCCAACCGCTGATCGCGCGGATATTTCGTCAACAAATCATTCATAGCGCCAATCGCCGGTAAGAATTGGTTTTCCTGTGCTCCGGCTAACCAGCGAACCAGCAACTGCTCGCTCGCACTCGCTTTGACCGCCACTTGCTTCGCGCGCTTGCGCGTCGCTTCCTGTTCCGCCGGGTCGGTCGTCATGCGGGAAATAAGAATTAATGCCTGGGCAAAGTTGGGGTCTGCTTTGGTCGCTGCCCGCAGATCCTGCAGCGTTTCTGGAACGCGATACTCCTCGAATTCCCGCATCGCCTTTTCGAAACTGTTGCGTGCCTGCGCTGAAAGCGTCGTGACCGGCAACTCGGTGGGCGCATTCTTTTGCTTGGGCTGGGCCGGATTCGAACTAGTGCCAGCCGACGCAACCAAGGACGAGAACACCAGCAGGTGGACGCACCAGGCCCGAAGCATTTGTCCCCCAGAAACTGTTGATTTCTTGCTTATTCGACGAGCGTACCACGCGCTTCAGACCCATCCAAAGTTACCTAGGTTACTCGCCAAAGGATTGATTTTTGGGGTGGTTTCGCCAGACTCTGCCCGGGGCGGGCGGTGAAAAGAACGGCAATAAAACCTCTTGATTTGCCTCCCGCGAAACCCGCATAATTGCTGCTCATTCGAGGAGG
>Ga0207141_10014_pt1 | contig 56985 bp, 49 predicted proteins | sample Alteio_BWMinHeat_5_FD_153553 | JGI IMG/M metagenome (GOLD analysis project Ga0207141, IMG submission 153553) | Enriched cells from forest soil in Barre Woods Harvard Forest LTER site, Petersham, Massachusetts, United States -... | ecosystem: Environmental > Terrestrial > Soil > Temperate forest >... | reverse complement strand
AAGTAAGTGAGTTTCGCAGGGTTATCTTCCTGAATCACGGCATGAGCGAAGTACTGCCATGTTTGCCGGGGGTCTCGTAGCATAGTGAACTCCTTTCCTATAGGGAATTCGAGTGGGCGACAGTCATCTCCGCTCTGACCATCCACCCGCACACGATTGATCGGACGGTCATAATGCCGAAATCAAGCGAGATTCAAGCACAGCGTTTCATCATGTCCGACAGTTCCCGTTTGATCTCCAGCAAACGTCCCTTTCCTAAGGCGAAGGCGGATTTGTCCAGCAGGGTGGGCTGGCTCTTGCTCCAATAGCGTGCGGTGGTAACTCGCAGATCGCTTATTTCTAGTCTCATGCTGCTGAGACGTTCCGAAATGTGATTCGCATCCATCATCATGCTCCAGTCAATTTATCAAGCGGCCAGGTCTTCGGAAGTGGTTTTCGCATTTGCCCTACACGTCAACGCGCTGCGAAGCGCGTGCAAGGCATACATTGCGTCGTCTACAGCCTGCTCTTCCTCGATATTGTCTCCTGCTGAGTCAAAGAGTTCTCGTGCACGTGCCACCAGTGCCGTTTCCGCTTCAGCAATTCGATCTGACACTATGTTGGCGTCCAACTCAAAGAGCGCAGCCTTGTAAAGTTGCGGCCATACTCTCTTGTGCGGTGGTCCTAACGTGCCAGTGTTCATGACCACTCCACGGGAAATAGCAATCCCAAACTCTATGACGAGAGGCGACGGAGGCCGCCTCCCGTTTCCACTCCCGCCTGCTGCCGGTTTTACACGGCTACGGCAACGGCGATCTTGTGGAAGGTTGAATGAACAACGTCACAGGTCTGAACCTTGGGCGTTCCCTCGATAAACCTTGCCATCGCCTTCAGCACCAGCGGATAGACGTTCGTGTTGTAAGCTTCGGCATCGGTTTTGTTTTCCCAAAGACTGATCGCCGTCACATCAATTCCGCCGGGACCAGCGAATGTTATTTCGTCCTTGAAACCCTTCTGTTTCCGAAGCAGAGGCAGGACCTCATTCTCAAATGTGCGCGTGTAATCGGAAAGGGTGTTGGATTTCAAATGAATCGAGACAGTGCGTGCAAACATGGCAACCTCCTTTAGGTTGGGGTCGCTAAGAAAGAGAACTTCAGATGGGCTGACTTAGTTCAGGGGACCTGAATGAGTAAGAAGACGTAGCTTGCTCAACCGCAATGCTAGGCTTATGCCCTACCATTGTCAAACTTCGCCGTGAGCGGCATGATGGACGAACGAGGACTCTAACGGATTTGTGTGATGCTTGGGTTCGCGACTGCCTGAAAGCGAAGCGGCTCGATTGTCAGACGGTCGCGATTCTCAGCCGCCGACGTTCGGGTCAACGAATAATCCAGCGCAACAAAAAGGCCCCAGTGAACTCCCCAATACCTCCCCCGAAACCCAAGGGTTCCTGGGGCCAAGGCAGTCGTGAGGGATTGCTCACCTTTAGGACCGGCAGTAAGAGAACAGAGTTCCGCCACCACCGACCGGCGAAAGAAATAGGCCGGAACGTGAGCGAGCAGAAGGCGGTCGTGGGGTTTGAATGGCGAACTGCGTGTCTCGACGCTAACCCATGACCGCCAAGGTTCACCGCGAACCGTAATGCCAAAATAGCGAATGCAGACGATACCGTGCGAACTGTATCGAACCGTTTGGTAGTGTCAAATCAACACGCCGACCGTTAGTAGAGTGCTACCACTTCACTCGTGGCCGGGACCACCAGCAGACCTTCGCCTGCGGACAAGCCGACCTGTTGGCTGTATCCGGAAATCGGTGATCCCATACTCATCGACACAACGTTGGTTCCGTCGGTGGCTTTGTATCCCAATAGATTCCCGTTCGCTGTGCCCACGTACACCACTCCGTTTACCGCGATGGCGGAGGAGGAATACGAGTCTCCGGAGCCGGGAGATGCGCTCCAGAGCGTTTTTCCATTGGAGACATTGACGGCAGTCAGGCTACTGGTTTCAGTATAGAAACCCGTTCCCTTATGGAATGCGGGCGCGAAGGCGCTATTGAAGCCGCCGACGTTGGTACCGTCGGAAGCTTTGAGAGTGATTCCGTCGGTCGAGTAATCGTACAAATCGCGAACGTACAACAGTCCGTGGTAGAGCACGGGAGTGTCGCCGCCACCGCCTTCGCATTGCCCGCTGAAATGCCAGATTTGGGTCCCAGTCTTGGGATTGAAACGATAAGATTGTGGACAGGCGTAGGAGACGTAGACGCCGGTCGAAGTTACAGCAGGAGAAGAATCGTCCCCGTTCTCGACGCTTGCGGTCCAGAGGACGGTGCCATCCTTTTCGCTGACGGCGTACACCGTGCCGCCGCTGCCAGCGCCGCCGGTATAGACGATCCCTTTCCAGGCGGTTGGTGGGGAACTGTAGACGTACTGGGTTGTCAGTGTGGTCGTCCAGAGCTGGTGGCCGTCTGCGGCTGCGTAGGCGGCCATTGCGCCAGCTCCGTTAGCACCGCTAGGGACGGCAAATATCTTGCCATTTTCGTAAGCAATTCCGATCCAGGTACCCCAACCCGACGGGCTCGGCTGGCTCCAGACGGTCTTGCCAGTCTTGGCGTTCAGGGCATAGATGGTGGAGGTGCTCGATCCGCCGATGACAAATACCTTCCTGCCGACGATCAAGGAGTAGGATATGTTTCCTCCCAGGTTGACCGACCACTTTACTTTTAGCGGAGGTTTCAAACCTGTGGTTGTGGCTTGTCCGGTGTGAGTGGGAGTGATCTGAAAGGTTAGCGAGACTTCTTTCTTCTTGGCTAAATCACTGGCCGAAGCCGTGAAGGCGGAGATGGTTAGAAGGCAAAGGAAGAGGATGTGAGGGCGGCTGGGAATCATCATGGTGATCTCTCCTTGTGAATCTCTTTACCCCATTAGCGGGACAAGAATTTAGCACAAATTCTAGTGGACAAACAAGCGGAAAGCGGCACCCAGCGCGGCCCGGCCGTCACCGGTGTTCGCGCTCCAAACCTACTGCGTCTTGCTCATTTTCCGAACACATTATCAATCTTCCGCATGATCCGCTCGGCCCGCGACACCCCGCAACGGCGATCTACCCGAGCAAATCTCTCACGATGCTGACCCATTCCGCATCGAGTGGCTCCTGGCAAACAGGCTTCCTCGCCCGACTGTACCAATACGCTGCGTTGCCCTGGTCGCCCTCTTTGCGATGCAAGTAAGCGTTCACCCAAGAGGCCTCGGGAGAGCGAGGTGGGCGAAGCTCTGGGCGGGCAGAAGAAGGGGGCGTAGCCCGATTGCAAGTCTGCTAGTCGTGATTCCATCCATACCGAGTACAACGGCCCGCCAACCCTGTCATCGCGATTGTGAGAGAGCTTGACGCCTTGGGCCTGAGGCTACTTTTTCGGGATCGCTTCGAATCCGGTAGGCCCTCCGCTGCTGGTTTCGTAAGTTCCTACTATGCGGAGTTCGTCGTTGATGCCGGAGACGGAAGTGGTGGCGGCCTTCGGGTCATCGACCGTGTAATACGCGCCTTTGGAAAGCAACCAGCCATGCGTATGGAACCCAGTGTCATCAATGTAGAAGCCGACGATCTCGCCCCGATTGTTAAGCGAGCCGACAATCGTTCCATACTTGCCCTCGTTGGGATCGCTCAGCTTAGTGAACTTCTTGCCGATAAGGAGGAAAGAGTCGGCTCTTAGCCCGGACGATGCGGACAGGGTGATGTGATCGTCATTATTAATGCCCCAAGCTTGGGTAACGAAGTCACCGCCAGGTGCGTCGATTTGCGTGTACTTCTTGTGCCCGTCGAAGACGAAGCCATGCTCGAATTCTGCGCTATCGAGGAAATAACCCACAATCTTTCCATCATCGTTAATCCCCGTGGCAGTGCTCGTCAATGAAGCCGGAGGGCGGACGTCCGTGAATGTGCCAGCTGAAAACTCGAACCCAGTGATAACCCCGCTTGGGGTTGTGTACGAACCCACAATCACGGCAGACGAATTGATGCCGTAGCACGCCGTAGCTGAACTGTTGGGGTGGTCTATTGTGGTCACTTTGCTTCCATGTAGGGCCATTCCATGCCAGGTTCCAACGCTGTCGATGTACGCGCCCACAATGACACCGGCGTCATTGATCCCGTTTGCGTAAGTTGCGTGCGCCCCGGTCACGATGATGTCTTTAAACTTGAACGTTACCACGGGCGCGGCGGCTATAACCACGGACACCCGTGCCAGAACCAGCACGCAGAAGCCAAGAACGAACTTGCCGATCCTCATCGTTTTCCCCCTGAAAGAAGTCTTCTTCATCGGTTCCGGTGGCTGGCAGGAATCCTGGACCTCACCTCAAGCCATCAGGTAGGCCGAAGGCATAAATCTCGTAGTCGTCCGACCCGATATAAACCACTCCATCCGCTACAGCTGGCGAGGAACTTACAAAATAACCGGTCGCGTGGCTCCACAGCTTGTCGCCGGTTTGGGCGTTCAGCGCGTATACGTCATAGTTGTTCGAACCAAAATAGACGACGCCGTTCGCAACTGCGGGCGAAGTGCTCGCGTTAAGGCTGGTCTTGCGCCATAGTTCCGTCCCCGTCGTGGCATTCAGCGCGGAGATGTCGCCTGAGTTGAGATTGCTGGACGTGACGTACACCACGCCATTCGCGACCGCTGGCGCGGAGCGCACCGTGTACCTAGTGGGATAGCTCCACAGCTTGGCTCCTGTCTCAGCGTCTAGCGCATATAGGTTGTGGTCGTCCGACCCGATATAAACAACTCCATTCGCGACCGCAGGCGAGGAACTTACACTGCTGCCCGTGGCATACGTCCACACGTTGGTGCCAGTTTGGGCGTCGACCGCGTATACGTTGTGGTCTAATGATCCGAAGTAGACCATCCCATTCGCCACGGCGGGCGAGGAGAACACATCGCCTGTAGCGTAACTCCACACAGTTACGCCGGTGCTAGCGTCGAGGGCATCCATGCCGCCAGACCGCAAACCAAGGAAAACAACCCCCTTCACGACCGCAGGCGAGGCAACTGCCTCCATGGGCACGTTCCATAGCTTCGCACCGGTGCTGGCATTGAGCGCGTAGAAGGTGCCGTCCGGGTAGTCAGAACCGAAATAAACCACCCCGGACTCGACCGCAGGCGAGGAACAAACGCACCCGCCAGGCGTGCGGTAGCTCCACACCTTGGCCCCGGTTCGGGCGTCCAGTGCATATAAGTTGGTATCTTCCGAGCCCACATAGAGTATCCCATCCGCCACAGCCGGTGACGAAATTACACTGCCACCCGATGGGTACCTCCATTTCAAGGCGAGGTTTCCAACATTGTGGACGTTGAGCACGTTTTCAAACCGGTTGAAGCGCACCATGTCGAGCCGGTGGAATTGTCTCCAGTTGGAGTGGACGTCGAATCGCATCTTCGCCTGGTTCCGTCCCGAGCGTTCGACCGCGCTAACCCAATGCCTCCCCGGCAGTGCCGATGTTGGCGTCGGAATGGCGAGCCGTGAAAATGATCCCGCGTCGTCGGCAATGGCCAGTGCCTCGTCCTTGCTATCGAAATAAATGTCCAGTTTCGCGTTTGGCTTGAATCCACGACCGGACACGAGAATCTCGCTCGTGGGCGGCCCGATTTTCTTGGATAGCGTGATGAAAGGGGCGGCGGTGGCAACAGCAGCAACGAGCAAACACGCGATGAACAGAGAGGCGAAGAACGTGATCGGCTGAGAGCGTTCCCGAGCATTGAACATGATTCCCTCCTGGTTCAAGCCGCGAATGGAGTTGTCGCACTGGGGAAGAGCGTACTTGAAGCTGCGCACTATTCTTATCCGCCTGTCGCTGGCTGTCAATGCGCAAGTAATTGCGGTCTGGCGTAGAATCGCGCTCTCAGGAGGGGCGACTCATGCGCTAACCCCAACGAAGGCGAGCCAGCGCAATGAATCCGCACGCAATCAGCAAAGGGAGTCGCGAGGCGAAAATTGACACCGAAAAGGCGGAGATGGTGACTGGTGATGTTGGTCTGGGGTGATGATGAGGGCTAGGGAGGTTCAGCGATTCAGCAGACTACCCCGGCATCGCCTAGCAGAGACGGGTATCTTTTGAACATGGGTCCTGGAGATTCGGTGTCTCCAAAAGAACGTCGCCACACTTCCCAGAAGCCGACTGCTGGCCCGCGTCGTCGGAGGTCTGCTAGCACATTCCTCCCAGTGCGATGTAACGGAGTGCTGATTCAGCAGGTTGGTAACGTTTGCGCTGAGGCTCACCCCTTTTGCGACAAGGTGGGGCTTTGGGGGCTGGAATTCTCGCTTCCCACGTTTCTACAAGCAAAAAAAGCCACCCGTTTGCAGAACGGATGGCTAGGTTTGACGAAATCCGCTTCAGCCTAGAAGGTCAGGCGCAAGCCGAATTCTATTTGCCGTTGCGAACCGAGCGAATACACGCCCGTGCCGTTGCCGACCCGGAACGATTCTTCATCTGCCCGCGTGGTTCCGTTAATCGAGCCCGTTCCGGGGCCGTTCAAGACGCCGAACATGGTAGTCGGCGGCAGATTGAAGTTGGCGAAGTTGAACAGGTTGTAGAAGCCTACACTTGGCTCGATGGTGTATCTCTCGAGGAATGTGTGCCGCCACGCCAGCTTCAGGTCAGTCGCGCGCAGCCATCCGAAGTTCACCTGACTGCCAGGAGAATTGCTGCACCCGGCTTGCGAGGTCGGCGGTGGTGGGCAAATGATTGGAGATACGCCACCCAAGGCTTGCAGCTGCGCAAGAGTCATGACACCGTTGGCGATCAAGACCTTACCCGCAGGTGTAGCCTGATTTCCCTGGGTAGAGTTGTAGTTGTTGATCAGGGTGGTGAGCCCAGCGGCGTCGACGCTGCGGTCAAACGCGCCGAACTTTGTCCCCGGGAGTGGATCCTGAATCGTTCCGTCCCCAGTAAAGTCCGTCCGGAAGATTTCCCCGGCCGAACCTGTGTTGGCAGCATCAATCGAACTCGCCAATGGGCTGTAGAAGTGGGAGATCAGCCCAATGCGGAATCCTGCTGGTACATCTACGTACCCGCCAAAAGAAATCTGGTGTGTACGATCCAGCAGCGATGGTCCGGAGTATCGACCGGGGTTGTTGTTGTCTGCGGCTTGCAGGACAAAGTCCTGATCGTTGTCCGTCGGTGTTCCGGTGAGCTGGGCGCCGCCGGTGTTGGTGAACCGTGACAGGCTGTAAGACACCTGGAAGTTCGCAGCCTTGATGCCGCGCATGGGGTTGTTCAAATTTTGCTTCAACGACATCTGCAACGCGTTATAAACTGAGCGTCCTTCGGGTTGGAGGAAGAACATGTTCGCCTCCCCTGGATTTACTCCGCCGAAAGCGCACGGCCGACCGATTCCATTGACGGACGTACAACCTGCGCCGATGTCGAGCGCGGTGCCGAGGCCCTTGGAAGCGTAATCCGTCATCTTAGCGCCAGCGGCGATTGCACAATCCACGGTTGCACAACCGAAAGAGGCATTTGTGGCAGCAACGGCTGCATTCGCGCCGGCTAAGTTGAAGGTGCTGATATCGCCTTGGTGGTTGGCGTCAATGCCGATCAGGGTGCGCGTTTCCACGTTGCGCAAGTAATCGGCGCTGAAGACCATGCCATGGCGAATTTCATGCTGGACGCCGAAGTTGATTTGCAACGAACGTGGCGTCTTGTAATCAGGCGCGAACAGGTCAGGCGCTGTGCCCCCTCCGACTCCGGCGGCTAACAAATTGCCGATGTAATTGGGGTTTGGAGCTTGCAAATTGAACGGGTTCCCAGCCTTCACCTGGTTCCAGAACGACAGGATCGCCGGAATCTCGTTGCCGATGTATTGGTTATTTCCGCAGAAATCAGGGCCTCCGCTTCCAACGCCAGGCGTCAGAGTCCCGCCGGCTACTGGGATGGCTGCGGCAACGCCGTTGTTACAAGCGAAGTTCGTAGCGTTGAAAGCCCCGGTTTTCAAGCGCAACGGTCGGTCAAACAGAACGTTGTTGTAAATCACGTTCTCGTAGTAAAGGCCGGCGCCGCCGCGAATGACGGTCTTGCCATTTTTCATCGGGTCCCAGGCAAAGCCCAACTGGGGCGCGAAATTGAGGTTGGCCTGCTTAACCTGGTCTCCAAAGCCGGGGAAAGCGGCGTTGATGGTGGGATCAGCCGGCAAATCGCTGTCGGTACGACCGGTATCGCGGTCATAACGCAGGCCGAAGCTCAGAGTGAAGTTTGACTTGATTTTCCAGCTATCGCCCACATAGAGGCCGATACGGTTATCCGGTCCCAGTCCGCCAGCCGGGAAGCCTAAAGCCGGTTCAAGCGTGTTGAAACCCTGCCCGTTGCCGACTGTAAGCCGGTTCACAGGCCAGTTCAAAGGATTCGCGGTACCTCCTGGAAAAGGTCCAGCTGCGGCAAAAGCGGAGCAAGCTTCGGTTCCGGAGGGGCCGCAATTCGTCGACCCCACGTTGAAGCGAACCCGCGGCGCGGTGCCGAAGAAATCGGCGAAGCCGCCGCCCTGAATGTGGTTATACGACACCCCATAGCGAATAGTGTGGGAGCGCAGTACCTTGCTGCCATCGTACTTCAATTCATTGTTCTGCTGGGGAGTGCTTTGCGGAGCCAATAAGTTTGGTCCAAACAACGACTGGGTCGTGTCGCCAATCTCCAACCCGGTGCTACTAAATGGAAGAGCAGCGTTGCCTGAAGTTACGTCCTTGATCTGGTTTTGGAACTTCAGATAAGAGTAACGAATGCTGTGAGAGAAGCTGCCCGTGGTGAAGTCCACGCCTGCAACATGCGTCCGGGTGTAGTCCTTGTTGTCATACACCTGGAAACCGAATCCGAAAGTGGCAAACAGCGAGTTCGCGAAGTAAGAGTAACGGTAGAACGCCTTGGCGCCGTTGCCGAAGTTGTAATCGACTTTGCCCAAGAGATTGCTTTCGCGGAAAGGCTGGCTGAAACCGCCGCTCAAACTTGCGAATGGAGAGCCGGCCAAACTGACCGCCGCAAACGCATCCTGCTTGGTGCGCTCGCCGTCGGCGAAGAAGAACAACTTATTCTTAATGATCGGCCCGCCTGCGCTACCGCCAAATTGCTCACGCTGAAATGGATAATCGTGGCCGCCGGGTCCGCTGGCTGCGAAGCTGTGGTCGCGGATGAAACCGAACGCTTCGCCATGAAGGGTGTTCGTGCCCGATTTTGTGGTGACGTTCACAGCGCCGGAGGAAGTCAAGTCGTTGGAGAGATCGAGCGAGGATTGCCCCAGCTGGAATTCGTCGATGGCGCTGGCCGGGATGTCGGCAGTGGTGGTACCTACGGTCTCATCGCTGATGTCCACGCCGTCCACGTTGATGCGGGCGGTTCGGCCGAAGCGGCCTCCGAAGGAGATGGAGGAATAACCGGCTTTGGTCGGGTCGAAGTTCTGGCCGTCCTGAATTTGCACGCCCGGTTCGAGCTGCGCCAGATCCAGGAAGTTACGGCCGTTCACCGGCAGGTTGGCAATCTGATCTGAATTCAGGACGCCTTGCACCTCGGTCTGCTCGGTGTTGACTGCGACCGTGCTGGCCTGTACTTCGATGACCTGGCTCTCTTGGCCAACTTCTAGCTTGATATTGGCAGAGGCAGTGTTGCCCACTTCCACTGTGATTGTTTCACTGACGCTGCTGAAGCCCTTGGCCGACACTTGCACTTTGTAAGTGCCAGGGTCGAGAGGACCGGAGGCGAATGCGCCAGCGGCGTTGGCCGCCAGATTGAGAGCCTGACCTGTTCCAATGTTGCTGATGACTACTTTGGCGCCACTCACAACCGCGCCGGTGGGATCGGTGACCGTTCCAGTAATGCTGCCTGTGCCCACCGTTGACTGGGCCCATCCGGATACGGAGAAAGTCAGCATGAGCAACGCAAGCGCAATCATAAGGAACGATCCATGCGTCTCGCATCTGTTCTCCGCTGGTCTTGCCTCATTCGTATAACCCATTTTGTTTCTCCTTGAAATCCTCTGGATCAGTCCTCTAAGAATTGAGGACTGTCCGTGCACACGACGTCGAAATAGCATTCGGATGGCCAAGGGCTTCATTGGTATGGGACCGACCAACGGACATGGTGAAATCGGGAATGAACGTACAACCACGAGTCAACGGAGAAACATGATTCGGGAACTGGTGCAAACCGCTGGAGTGGCTGAGTTAACGGTGGAATCTACCAAAACAGAAAGTTCCGCGATGAATCTCTACCAAAAACCGGAACGCGATTGAACGCATGAACACATTTTCGCTTGACGCTGCGAGGGTTACCATACATACTGGTTGGTATCTTGATTGCACGACAGAATTCGAGACGTAGGGCGGCCGGGCAGCGCGACCCTGAGCGCACGCGGGAGCTTTTGCTGCAGGCGGCATTCCGGGAGGTCTACAGATCGGGTTTTCAGAGTGCCGGCCTGGACACAATTCTGGCCTCAACTGGGGTTACCAAGGGAGCGCTGTACTACCACTTCGACAGCAAAGAAGCCTTGGGATACGCCGTCGTCGAAGAGATCATCGGCCCCGACCTCCGTGCCAAGTGGTTGCGGCCATTGCAGCGGGGCAATGATCCTATCAACACTTTGATCGGCATTGTTCGAGGTGAATCAGTTCAGCCCGAGGACGTGCGGGGCGGCTGTCCCCTGAACAATCTGGCTCAGGAAATGTCCGCCCTTGACGAAGGATTCCGCAAGCGGCTGGCGATAGTGTTCCATGCGTGGCAGGAGGGTATCGCCGCCGCTTTGCGAAAAGGACAGACCCACGGAAGGGTTCGTAGCGATGTGGACCCCGCTGCGACTGCTGGCTTTCTGATCGCGACGCTCGAAGGGTATGTCTCACTGGCAAAAAATGCTCAGGATGCGAAAGTGATGAAAGCGGGGATCAGAAACATCGTGGGCTGGCTCCGGTCCCTGCGCCCGCCCGGCAACCACAAGCGGGGCTAATCGCATGGGTTGTACGGTGAGTCAGACACTGATGCATACCGACCGGTACGTATGGTTGACGAACTGGCATTTTGGTTTGCTGCCTACCTCTATCGCAAAAGGAAATCGATGACCCTACAACGTCGGACAATGGGTGCTGTTGCCACGGTGCTAGTTCTGCTCGTTACAATTCAGCCCGGTCCCGGCCAGGCTAGACCTGAAAATCCTGCGGCCATCAAGCCCTTCAAGGTTCACATTCCGAATAGCGTGCTCACTGATCTACGGCGCCGCCTGTCGGAGACCAAGTGGCCCGATCAACTGCCCGGCACAACGTGGGAGTACGGCGCTGACATCAGCAAGGTCCGCGAACTCGCAAACTATTGGCAGAGAGATTATGACTGGCGCGGACAAGAGGCCCAAATCAACCGATTCGATCAGTTCACCACCGAGATCGACGGACAGACGATCTACTTCATCCACGAACGATCGCCGCGACAGGACGCAATTCCCCTGATGTTGATTCACGGATGGCCGGGCTCGATCTTGGAATTCTTTGCTCTGATCGAGCCACTCACACATCCGAAGGACAGCAGTACCCCTGCATTTGACGTCGTTGTACCTTCGCTTCCTGGCTTTGGATTTTCTGGGCCGACCACAAGCCGTGGCTGGGACCCAGCGCGGATGGCCAAAGCCTTCATCGTCCTGATGGATCGTCTGGGCTACTCCAGATACGGGGTTCAGGGCGGTGATTGGGGTTCGGAGGTTGCGCGACAGATGGCGCGCCAGGCCCCTACCCGGGTTATCGGACTCCACTTAAACCTTATTGCTGTTCCGCCTCCCAGCCCGGATGCAATAAAAGAGTTGACCGCCGAGGAGCATCGGCGCTATACAGCGTGGTGGGCCGAGAAGAGAAGTACGTTCTTTAACCTTCAATCAAGCGAGCCGCAGACGGTTGCCTATGCCCTGACCGATTCACCGGTGGGCTGGCTGGCTTGGTTGGCAGTGAAATTCCAGGACCTCACCGACAATGATGGAGATTTCCTGCACACGGTGGATCGTGACACGTTCCTCAGCGATGTGACACTTTATTGGGTCACCGGGACAGTGGGCTCCTCCATGCGTATCTACCGCGAGCACCAGCTCTCCGACGGCGACGAAGCTCCGCCCAAAATGAAGACTCCGGTGGCCTATGCGGTATTCCCGAAGGAAGTTGTCGCTGCGCCTGAACGCTGGATCGATGGAACCTACAACGTCGTGCAAAGGACGGAAATGCCCAGAGGCGGTCACTTCGCCGCACTCGAGCAGCCGGATCTGATGGTGCAGGACATTCGGCTTTTTTTTGCCAAGCTCAATTGAGGGCAAGACTTACTCAAAACTCGGGAGAAAATCGATGAACGGATGGCAATGTGCACGGGAGAAAATCTGATGACCCGAAAGATATTCAACACGATCACGTTGGGAAGCTTCGCGCTGATTGTCGTGCTGATCGCGCCGCGGACGGTGCAAGCTCAGGGCGCGCAAGCGGGGGATGGCAAGACGCCATATCCGAATATGGTTCCGATCGAGCAGTACCTCATGGCGGACCGCAATGCTGAGATAGCCTTGGCGCGAACCGCCGCCCCGGCATCCATATCCAGCGATGCTACGATCCTAGTTCTTGGCCGGCATGGCTACGAGACCGCGGTCGAAGGCAAAAATGGTTTCGTGTGCGTGGTGGAACGAGCGTGGATGTCGCCGTTCGACCACCCGGAGTTTTGGAATCCCAAAAATCGGAGCCCTATCTGCTATAACCCGCCCGCTGCGCGATCCGTCCTGCCGTACACTTTTAAGAGGACGGGGTTGGTATTCGCGGGATTGACCAACCCGCAGATACTCGACCACATCGAGGCTGCGGTTGCCAAGAAGGAGCTGCCGCCGCCGGAACCTGGCGCGATGTCCTTCATGTTGTCGAAGGAACAGTACCTTGCCGATTCCGTCGGGCATTGGTTTCCCCATTTGATGTTTCACATTCCTAAGACAGACGGCGCGAGCTGGGGAGCAAACCTTCCCGGCTCGCCGGTCGTGCTGGATCCCCGCGAGGTTCCGGAGCCAGAGACCGTCTTCTATGTACCAGTTGGCACGTGGTCGGATGGTACGTCGGCCCCCGTAATGTAGGCCTACGATGAACACACTGAAGATTGGTTCAGCCGGACGTGCAGCCTCGATTCCAGAGGATGCTAGCCCCTCTCTCGTTGACGGAACGGTCCCGCATTCATGTGCACCCGTAGTGACAGCACGCGACGCGGGAGAACAGACGGTGAGATCAATGGAGATTTTCGCACGGCTACAAACGCTTGCGAAGCCAAAGTCTCTCCGGGCAGCCATTAAAGTCAGGGGGAAAATTCTCTTTATCGATCTGGCCGACGTGGTCTCCGTTCAGGCTCAAGGTAGATGCGTGTGGCTCCAGTGGAACGAGAGTTCCTATCTACTGCGTGAATCTATTACGGTGGTGGCAGAAAGGCTCGAAACCCATGGATTCATCCGCATCCACCGATCCGTGCTCGTGAACACCTCATTTGTACAAGAAATCAGGCCGCTTTCGACAGGAGAATACTGTCTTCGAGTCGATGGCGGAAAGGAATACACGGTCACCCGCACTTACAAGAAAAATCTCAAATCCCTTGCGGAATTCTGGATCGGCACGGGTGCGTTGTTCCCTGGTTAAACCTGATATTCGCCGGTTGTACCTCGGTATCGAAGGGTTAGAGTGCACATAGAGGACACGGGGTCCGAAAATGCTCGCTAGCGTCGAACACCCGCACGGTTCCGCTGGACAAAGTGGATCAGCGGTTTAACCTGACCGAACTCCAGGATTGTCGGCGAACCGGAATCTGTCCAGAAACGGGCTTGTGGGAAATGATGTCCAGGATTCGGGACGGCTCGTCGGCTCAGTGGAAGCAATAGCGGCGGCTGGCCTTTTACGCCGCACATCTTCATCGTTCTTGAGTAACCATTCCAGAATTGTAAGCTGCTCGCTAATTCCTGCCATTTTAAGGCCTTTGTCCTTATCGAATTCCAATATGTGGCAGTTTCCGAAACCGCTGTACACGTTACGGACGCACTACCAATGACGTTAAAATTGACCGCTCGGATCAATCGGTGAAATGGCTATGTTAAGCCAGTTGACGCACTAGATTCCGTTTGTTATACCGTTATACCTCGTTATTCTGACTCGGCGGTCGATGGAGGTTCTCTATGTCGTCTTCGACTCGCGTTCTTCGTGCTCCGTTGCCTTCGCGCAAGTTGCGAATCCGTTCTCTAATGCTGGCGGTCACATTGGCAGCCTGTGTTCTTTGTGCCGCTGGCGCGAGCCCTTCCCACTCCGTGACCCCGGACGGAGCTTCCTCGGTCGACCAAGCCGTGCGCGCGTTCATGCAAACCGTCTCGCATTCCGTCACCCAGGATGGCCCCATGGCTTGGATCAAGTATTTCGATGCGAGTCCGGCATTCTTTATGGCCGTCAACGGCCAGATGGCCTTCCCGAATCCTGCTGCGGCACAGGAAGGTACTCGCAAGTTTGCCCAAACTATCCGTCACATCGAATTGAAGTGGGGAGATGATTTGCGCGTTGATCCGCTCACCAACGAGTTCGCCGTGGTCGCGGTCTCATGGCGCGAGATTCAAGTCGACACCGCCGGGCACAGCGTTACCGAAACGGGATACTTTACCGGACTTGCAGAGTATCACGAGGGACGCTGGCAGTTCCGCGACGCTCACTGGTCTTCACCCGTTTCCTCCCACTAGTCTCCCAGATCAACTATTTGGATATGTAAAGAGGTTAACGGTTCGCGATTACGCTCATTGACCTCAATGAGTGCAATCGCGATTTCGTCAACTATCCGATCACTCCTTCGCTGAAGTCGGCACACGTCGGTGACGCGCTGGGATACTCGGGTAGCGACGCTCCGACCTGGAACCGAAAAGCAGCAACGACGAATCACATCAGTTGCTCCACAACAACCCAGACGTTGTACCTCGAACCAGATGTGTCGCCATCAGCCGAAACCGAGAATTTTATCGGTAACCCTGCCTTCTCGCGGAAGGGAAATTCTTGAGACGCAGTGTTCAGAGAGCCCGTAAACAAGCGCGCCTCAGGAACGCTTCGTCCGGCTGCGTCCTTAAAGCGAATAAGTCCGTCCCAGCTCGCGGCACTATTTCCGTTGCTTGCGGTCAATACCATGACCACCGAAATGCGGAACGTGCCCCAATGCTTGGGCGTGTAAATTGTGGTTGGGGGAATCTCAGCAGTCTGACCCAGCCGCTCGAACGTTGCAACGATTCGTGGAGACCTGAAATTTGGGGCGCTTTGCCCAAGACTGCTCGACCACGACCCCAACAGCACCACCAGCAAACAGAATGTCGCATTGCGCATAAAGCGCTTCCCTCCTAAAGCGGGGCAATCTTACCATGACATTGACCTTTAGTCTCGGACACAGCCAGCCTAGGGCTGTTGCAAATCTCTATAACGCTGATTGAGGGTTTCGAGCTGAAATCACGTTCCGGTATCGGACACTCTCGCTACGTCGGCTGCGGTCGGCAGGGTGAAATGAAACGTTGCACCGCGTCCGTTGTTCGCCGTGGCCCACAAACGGCCACCATGGGACTCGACGATCGTACGGCTGATGGATAACCCCATACCGCTGCCTTGAGGTTTGGTGGTAAAGAACGCATCAAAGATCTGCTCGGTTTTTTCCTTGGGCAGCCCCACGCCGGTATCGCTGACCGAGATCACCAGTTGACCGTCCTGCCCCGGTTCTGTCTTGATTGTAAGGACCCCACCTGTTTCCTTCATGGCCTCAACGGCGTTGAGTATGAGGTTCATGAACACCTGCTGCAACTGCACACGGTCTGCCGTGATCTTGGGAAGATCGGCAACAAGATCGGTGCGGATCGAGATTGCATACTGGTTGGTCTCGGCGCGCAGCAGTTCGACCATTTCGCGGATCATTTCGTTTACCTCGACCAGCTCACGCTGGGGAAGGTCTTTCTTGTACAAGGACCGCAGACGCTCGATAATTTCGGTCGCACGGCTGCCGTCTTTCACGATTCTCATTGCGGCGGCGGTTGCCTCTTCTACGGAAGGCTGGTCGCGCTTAAGCCATCGCATGCAGGTTTTCGCGTTTGTCATGGCAGCAGCGATCGGTTGTTTTAGCTCGTGAGAGACAGAGGCAGCCAGCTCTCCCAGCATGCTGACCCGGTTCACATGCGCGAGGTCTGCCCTCAATCTCTCGCGCTCTTCTTCAGCACGCTTGCGATCTTCGATGTCGGTCGAGATACCGTACCACTTAACGATCTTGCCTCGCGTATCCCGCAGTGGAACGGCACGAGACAGGAACCAACGGTATTGCCCATCCGCAGCCCGCCGATAGCGCACCTCATTTTCGAAAGGCTCGCCGCTCGCCAGAGACGCACGCCATTTCTCCAAATGTCGCTTCAGGTCTGATGGGTGAACCGCGGCTTCCCAGCCTGACCCAACTGACTCTTTGGCAGACAAACCTGAGTATTCGTGCCAGTGTCGATTGACAAAGTCCTCGGAGCCGTCGGGCAAAACCGTCCAGGCAAATGTCGGAATCGTATCAATGACAAGGCGGAGGCGATCTTCACTGCTCTGCAGAGTTGCGTAGAGATCGCGCAGGCGCCGGGCGGTATCGTTGAAGACCTGCCCTAGTTCGGCAAGCTCATCTTTCCCGCTGACAGACACTTGATGCTGAAACTGGCCCCGCGCCAATGCCTTGGAGCCTTCCACTAATCGCGCCAGTGGCTGCGTGATGCTGCGGGTAATGGCGATTCCCAACGTTCCGGCAATCAACAAGGTGAGAACGACCGTGGCAGGCACGACTACAAAAACCCAGTGCTGCACCCGGTGGATATTGGCTGCGGCCTGGGCATGTTCCGCCTTTACCTCGCGGTCAACTCTTTCCACCAAGGCAGAGGTAGAAAACTCGAGCGGGCGCAGCTGATTGGCAAGTCGCACTTGCAGGTCGTTCCAATCATTCGCTTCAGCTAGCTCGATCACCGAGGCGGTCTCCGATTGGAGGTTCGACTGGACGACCGCGAGGGTGGGGAGAATAGTCGGGTCAGAGGCGTTGCCGGAATGCACGGCCAAGAGCGCGCTTTTGGCACGTCGCATGTCCTCCGCAAAGGCCTCATTCATCAATTGAGTCTCTGCCTTCAGACGTTCGGCGTCTTTTGCATTCGCAAGCGACTCAAGTGTGTCTCGAATTTTCAACATATCTGAGTGAACACGTAAGACAGTTACCAGCTCCCTGTCATATTCGTTGAGCCGCTCTACTTGTACCTTGATGGTGTGGAATTGCAATAGAACGATTACGTCACCGGCTAACGTCGAAAGGAGGATAAGCGCGAAGCATAGAACCAGGCGTGGGCCAATGTTGAGTCGCAGTCGATTCATCTCAGTGCGAACCTGTTCCGGGTTGAGCCCGGTCATTACCCATGATGCGAACGAGCTCGTTCTCGAGCGCCACGGCCGCGGCTGGAGCTGTTGACTCTCGGGTCACCACAGAATGCAGTGCGTGGGTATAGGCTTTGGAGACCGCCTCATAGTTCGATCCCGCAACCGCCGACGGGCGCGAAACTATCTCACTCCCTCCCGATTCTCCCGGCTTGTACCACCAGGGATAGATTTCCCTCATCACAGGCGGAACTTCAAAGTACTCCACCTTTCGGCCCGGCTTTCGAGTCGAACTCCTGAATTCTACCTGCTTGCGGAGCAGGAACTGAATGAGCTGAACGGCTTCGGCGCGGTGAGCTGAAAAGCGGGATATCCCCAGAGCGTAGCCTCCTATGGTAGCGACTCGCGCGCTCTTTCCAGCAGGGACGCTGGTCACCCCCGCTTGGTCGCGGAACGGCTTATCGTCTGCAAAAATCTCATACACGATGGCGTGGCTGAGCAGAAACGCAGCCTCGCCGGAAACCCAAAATTTATTTTCTGCGTCCGTAGCTGTGTAAGAAACCACGCTTGAAGGAGAGATCCAACCAACCCAATGGGCGGCGCGTTCCCAGGCGCGGATAACATTTGCGTTGTTTACGCTGATCTTTCCGTCGGACTCGATGATGTGGCCGCCTCCTTCTGCTGCTTGCCATTCCAATCCTTCCATAGTAAGTTGTTCGCTGTCCGTTGCGATCGCTCCGGCCCAGACGAAGCTCCAAAAATCTTTCTTTCCTTGTGCGCGCTCTCCAGCCTGAATCCGGGCGGCCATTTTTTCGAGCTCGTCCCAGGTTCTGGGGGGCGTTTTGTAGCCGTACTTGGCGAGAAGATCCGTCCGATAAACCAAAACCTGCACACCAAGCGGCTGCTCGGGCATTGCCACAACCTTCCCCTGAACCCTGTAGCTTTCGATGAAGTCGCGATCCTGCGAGGAAATTTCTGAGGCAAAGTAAGGTTGCAGATCGATGAGGTATTCACCCATCGCTCCGGCCCAGATCATGTCAACCCCATAGAGGTCAGGGGACGGGGCACCGCTGCGGAGCAAATCCATGGCGAGAACGAGTTTCGATCCGTTGTCCTCTGGCGTTGGAAGATCGTTAACGCGAATGCCTGTTTCTCGCGTGAATTCCTGCAAATCGGCGTCCGGAATCATCCGATGGTCGCCAGGAACTCCTCGGAAGTCAGAGTCGAAAAATGTGATGGTCACGGGCGGTGCGGGCTTACCGCAACCGGATGAAAGGAACGCCGACAGCAGGACTGCCGCCATGCCCAAATCCCGGAAGAGATGAGATGCAAACCAACGCCAATCGGCGCAGCGCATAACGCGAATCATCGTCCTGATTCGGATAGAAAGCGGAATGAGAGCTGCCACAGCGCCGGGTTGCGCGGTGTAGACGGCGTGGCTGCCCTTGACCTCAACGACCGTCGCACCCGCCCGCTTGGCCATGGCACGCTGAACCCAGAAACTAATTTCTCGAAGTAGTCGAACACACCCTGCGGATACCGAACATGCTACTCCTCAACCAGACTTCGTTCCAGTTTGTAAAAATGGCGCCATTGAGCACCGGAGAGCCTTAGGAAGGGGCCACTTCAATCGGTAACTGTGAAATATCGCGCTTACACTCATAGACTGGGCGTGAGTGTAAATGGACTACCTTTGTGACCAGAAAACCGGATCGGACGCGTCAAGTCGTCCAATGACGCTGATCGGTTAGATCGCTTGAATAGTTCCGGCGCTGTCCGCGAAAAAATTGCGGCCCGAGTGGAGCGCAAAACGGAGAACAGTAAGTGCCAAACGAGGGCCTCTGAAGTACGACTGATGAGTTTCGGCACGACCGTAGGTGATTGAATACGAGTGAGGGCGGCGAGAACGATTCGTTTGCTAAACCGTTGTACGGGCTAACATCTGTACCGAGGGTTCGAATCCCTCCATCTCCGCAACTCACTCATTGAGTGGGACTTAACTTCACCAAAGCCGCTCGGGCACGGAATCGCTTTGAGCTAGGGTCATACCTTCGTAGCCGAGACTCAAGAAGCGAGTCCCAGGTTCATCGATCGAAGGTAATCGCGATAATAATGATCTATCGCCTCACCCATGGGTTGGAGGGGGGGCGTCCTGATCCTTTCCGAGGCGTCTTCGAGGATCGATGCAAATGTGTTTACCGCGCGAGCCGCGAGCGGATACCATTGATTGATCCACCGCTGAATGGTGCCCCTGTTGCGGACGTTATCTTCGATCGCCGTTCGAACCAAGCACTCGCTCCACTGCCGGTGCCACTGGCAGTCCTCATTTAGCGAATAAAATACCTGCCCGAGTAAGTAGTCGTCCTCGCCAAGAGCCAGATCGCTCAAATACTTCATGAATAACTCGTCGACGAGAGGTTTGAGCACCAGGTTTAACCCGACGAAAGATTCTGCCCAATCATAGGTGACGAGCAGTCTCTCCACGACTTCACGGAGCGGTTGCCATAGCGAGTCGGTCTGCCACAAAGTTTTGCTGTCGGCCGCAAACCCAGGGTAGATCAGCTGAAGTTGCCGGATGCGATACGCGATTCGCTGAATGCGACGCATCTCGTCGGCGGATTGAAGCGCGGCAGCAATCGTAATGCGTCCGCTGGGAGCCATTTGACCGATGTATGAGGCGATCATTTGAAAACCGTGTCCCGGATACCGGAATGGGGCAACTACTTTTGGGAGGATATGCAGCCATGCAGGGTGGAGGTGCGCGTCGTACCCCGTAGTTTCAATTTCTTCCAGAATTCCGTCGACGAAGATCTCCTTCTCTCTCTGCAATCCCGTGTATTTTGTGTACGTCGTTTCTCGTGGATCGCGGAACTTTTCCCATGAGCTGCACACTAGCGGTGATTCTTCCTGATATCGGCGGTACCAGTCTTTCAGGGGAACATCAAGCTCGAAGCGCTTTCCTGTGAAGCCCTCGCCGGTGTAGCAGAGGAGTTTGGAGGTCACAATTTCGTACTCAGTGGGCATCCGCTTTTGTTGCAAAAGATGCCAATAGGTCTTCTGTTGAGGCATATAGCGCTCCGAAAGACAGCAAAGCTCGGGTTTCGTTCAAGCGGATTTGCGGGTCCGCACGGCAAATCGCCAAGCCGCATCGTCCTGGTTCAGCTCAAGCGAACCTTTGAAGGCCGACATCACAGTCTCCAACTCGCCGGGGAAACGAAACGGGCGTCCCAAATGGTTTTCGATTGCCGACCGGGTCACGACACAGCATTGCGGCACCAGCACTCTTACATATGCACCACGGTCGACGACCATAACGTCCTGGTTCAGATCTTTAATCGCGGCAATAATGGCATTGGCCACGGTTCCCACCTGGAGAACAGGACCGACACGGTCATAGACTCCCGCTACCTCTCCGTTCATCGTTCCTTCTCTCCGTCCACACCAGCTCCCAAGGTCCTGACGTCATCTATGTCGACAAGGATGTCCTCGCCATCGACCCTGATCGGAAACAGTTTCAGACAGGCGTTCCGGGGGTTTACGCCAGATCCGCTGCAAACATCGAATTCCCAATGATGCCTCGCACAACGGAGAATTTTGTCCGTCAAAGTGCCTTCACTGAGACGACTGTTTTGATGAGGACAGATATCGGCGTAGGCGTAAACGCGGTTATCGATGTTCACCAGCAAAACACGTTCACCCTTCACCTCCAGTCCGATCATTTCACCACTCCAGAGGTCTTCTACTTTGGCAACCTTCTGAAACCCCATCACTCTAACCTGAAATCACATCAAACCGGTCCAATGGCTGCAACCCAGCCTGCGCGACTGTCATGGCTGGGTCCATTGCTTTGTCGTTGTAAACCACCTGAACATGGTCTCTGCTTTCGACCCGAAGGCTGGCGGCATCCTGAAGTTTTCGTGCGAGTGCTTGGAGTGTTTCGGCTTCTTCAGCCAGAATCAGAAGGCCGATGGTGTCGCCTTGCAGGAAACCATAAAGAGGAACAGACATAAACTTCCTTTCAGCAAGCTACGCAGCAGAGGCTTTTCGAGTTCCGAGCCACTCGTAATCACCATGATGAGCGTCTTTGCCCCAGGTATCAGGGGTGAGATTGAAGTACTCCGTCAGCAAATTGGGTAACTGAGCCGGGGCCTCTCCCAAGAGCACGCGCTTCACGATATCTCTGTGGTTGGCATATCTTTCAGGCTCATGTAAAAAAATCCACTGGCACGGCTGCGAGCAGAAAATGTACTTGCGCCCGTCGTGGACGAGGACCCTCGCAGTATTCTTACGTGGCGTTCCAGCACTCAGCGGCAACTGACACAAATCACAAAAAGTCGGCAGGACAGTTCCATGGACAGCCAATTCGTTTTCCGCTCCCGGCCCGACAGTTCTCCAACGTTCGCTGATTTGTTCCCACACCGCATCCATGTCATCCCAATATTTAGGATATTTCTGGCGCAGCCACTTCCTCTCTGCCGGACCTGGTATGACGAAATTGAACCATAATGTCGCGCGATAGCTGTAGGCGCTCGCGTAGATCATGTGATGGTAAATATCAAGCTCGTCCATGAGAAGGTCCCAGTACCACGGCTTGTCGAGTCCGAATTCGTCCAAGGTGCGCAGAAACTGATCGATAATCCACTCTTCCATGAACTCTTTGAATGAATAAGGACGTTGATCCGGGGCGGTCAAATAATCAATCGAGAGCCCCGTCAGAATCGAGAAGAGGCGCCAGTTTCGCCAGAACCATTTGTCCACCAGGTACTGCGCGTACTTGGGGTCGTGCTTCATGACGGTAGCGAGAACGGGGTGCCCAATCTGTGCATGCCGGGCTTCGTCCGTCTGAATGCTGGTAACCATCCTCTCGAACATGTGGTCACTCGATTCGCGAGCGAGCGACGCCAGTCCAACGAATTGCAAATTCGTGAAACCGGTTTCGAGCACAATGTTGGTGGCGATATGGAATTCAATCGCGTTTTGTCCGACGGTTATCTCATCGAAGAAGTGTCGCGCGGCAACTGCGAACCAATTGTTGGTGTGGTAGAACTTGTGCGCCCAATCGAACTGGGAGTCTATCCGCAGTAATGGATGAAACAGGAGCAGTGGAATCTGAGTATGGCGGTATTCATCCAGGGCTCCGAAAGTCGCCATGGTCCGCCAGGCGCTGTCGCGGCCAAACCTCGCACCCCGCAGATTTCCTATGACTCCGGTGAACTCCGCAAGCGGCAATGCGGCGGCGTGTACCTTCAGACTGTTCAACCAGGGCAAAGCCAACTTCTGAACATTTTCTATGCGCCCTACCGCATCGTGCACAGCCTGTACGGCCATGTCTTTTTCGTATTGGTTGTCAACGTATTCGCGATAGGAAGTCTTGAATGACTCTTCCCAGTCCTTCCATTCTGAATGAGGTAGCCAAGGTCTTCCGCTGATCACCTCTGGGAAAACTTCGTCTTCTCGCACATAGGAGTAGTCCCAATCCAGCTTACGGGCGAGGGGCAGCCATTCCTCTCGGCCCAGCATGGTTCCTCCTGACCGCACGGCGAGACGACTGGCATAGCGCTTGACGCGCCATGGCTCGGTGAGTGCGCGCTAATAAGTTAAAGTTGAATTCAAAAAGGACGACTATTCGGGGCAAATCCTACGCTCGACGACTAACGACGTCAATACCGTATCCATTGTAGACAGTACGGCTGCGATTTCTTATACAATGTCCACTCGTTTTCTGCTTGGAAACTTAAGTGCCACGTCAATGCAAAGGGGGCGCATCAGATGGGACACCCACGATCCAGCATTCATGAGACTTCCGCTCGGGCCGAAAGCGGGCAAGACGACCGGTCACGCTTCCCCGAAATCCCTAAGGATCGAGAGCGTCGTGAACTTACTCTGCGCGGTGTGATGGACACGATTCCGGGATTGGTTTGGAGCGCTCTTCCTGATGGCGGCGTCGAATTCTGCAACCAAAGATGGCTTGACTACACCGGGATGTCTTTCAGTGAGATCAAGGGATGGGGATGGGCCGCAGCGATTCACCCTCAAGACATAACCCACTTGCAAGAGGGATGGCGAAAGGCTTTGGCACGGTCGAACTCATTTGAAGCCGAAGCGCGTATGCGGCGGGCTGACGGATGCTATCGGTGGTTCTTGATTCAAGCTATGCCTCTGCGCGACTCCGGCGGGCGGATTATTCGCTGGTACGGGACGAACACGGACATCGAAGAGCTAAAACTCGCACAAGAGGAACTACAGAAACAGACTTCCCGTTTAGATCAGTTGTTTGAACAGGCTCCCGAAGCGGTTGCTGTCCTAAGCACCGATGACCGCATTGTTCGCGTCAACAAGGAATTCACGCGCATGTTCGGTTATGAGCCTGACGAAGTTTTGCAGTTCCCTGTCAATGATCTTATCGTTCCTGAGGCTCAGATTGAGAGCTCCCGGGCTTATACGCGCCTGCTGAAGGAGGGTGGCCGGGTAGAGGTCGAGACGGTTCGAAGACGCAAGGATGGGACTGAGATTGACGTGTCCCTTCTCGCGGTCTCGGTTCGAACGGCTTCCGGCGAGCAGGTCGTGAATTATGCCATTTACCGCGACATCACTGAACGGAAGCGCGCCGAGGAACGCTTGCGGGAGAGCGAGGCCCGGTTCCAGGCAATGGCCGATACTGCGCCCGTATTGATATGGATGACCGGAACCGATAGCCTTTGCAGCTATTTCAACAAGCCATGGCTCGACTTCACCGGCCGAACCATGGAGCAGGAAGTAGGGACGGGATGGACTGAAGGCGTGCATCCCGACGACCTGCAGGGCTGCTTCGATTGTTTCCTGCCTGCCTTCCACGCCCGAAAGCCTTTCCGCATGGAGTACCGCCTCAGGCGAGCGGATGGCGAATACCGTTGGCTGATGGAAAGTGGCATTCCACGATACGCGGGAGCGGGAGAATTCGTCGGCTACATCGGTTCGAACATTGATATTACTGACCTCAAGCGCGCAGAAGTAGAGCGCCAGAGATTGCACCAGTTGGAAGCAGATCTCGCCCATCTCAACCGCGTGAGCATGATGGGGGAATTAGCTGCCTCGCTGGCGCATGAGATCAAACAGCCAATTGCCGCCGCTCTCATGGACGCCAAAACCTGCGTGCGATGGCTGCGACGCGATACTCCTGATGTGGCTGAGGGTTGCGAGGCGGCATCAAGAATGATCAATGACGCAACCCGCGCTGCCGAGGTTATCGACCGGGTACGCTCGCTTTACAGGCGAGACACATCAGACCGGGAACTGCTTGATGTAAACGAAATCATTCGAGAAATGATTACTCTGCTGCACGACAAGGCGGATCGGAATTCCATTTCGATCCGCACCGAGCTCGACTCCGAGCTTCCGCCGATCACAGCGGATCGCGTACAGCTGCAGCAGGTATTGATGAACCTGATGCTCAACGGCGTCGAAGCCATGAAAGATACGAACGGTGAACTGACCGTCACATCGAAGAGGACCGACGATGGTCAACTGCTCATTTCAGTGAGTGATTCCGGCATCGGCCTTCCTGCCGGAGAAGGCGGCCGCATTTTCGAGGCCTTCTTCACCACTAAAGCGCAGGGCACCGGCATGGGACTGTCCATTAGTCGGAGAATCATCGAGTCTCACGGAGGCCGCTTGTGGGCGTGTGCCAACACGGGACCGGGTGCGACATTTCAGTTCACACTACCCACCGACGCGGCGGTGTCCTCGCCATCGGCCGCGTAACATTCCGGGATCGTCTCGAAGTTCTTGCTCAAACGATGCGACCCTCCTATATCGACCTTCTGAGTGGTCGAAATTGATTGGTCAGCACGATCAGATCCAAAAGCTGAAGCACATGAGATGGCGCTCACGCCTCTTGAGCACGCGAGTGCTGCTAGACGGCGGGCGGGCGTCCGCATGATTCTTGCCGCTATGCCGACGCTATTCCAGGCAAGCAGCGAGACCGCGGGTGATTCAGATCAGTAGAATTTCAAGATCATGATCGCTCTTGAGCCAATCACGCCGCAAAACGCCTTGATCTTCAAGGCTGTTCGCCTTCGCGCGCTTCAAGATACTCCGGGCGCCTTCGGCTCGACTTATGCACAGGAGTCTCAGCTTACCGACGAGGAGTGGATCAGACGCGCGGCCCGCTGGGACGGTGAGAGAGGGGCAGGATTCCTCGCGACTGATGACGGAGCCGTATGCGGCATCGCTGGTTCATTCTTGAACGAGGATGACACAACGAGAGCACATCTGGTCTCTATGTGGACGGCTCCGACCCATCGCCAACGAGGCGTAGGTCGCCTATTAGTGAATGAGGTTTCCAGCTGGGCTCGCCTGCGCGGAGTCCGCACTCTATGGTTGATGGTTGTGTCCAACAATGATCCAGCCATTGTGTTTTACCAGCGCTTGGGATTCGTTCGGACCGGACGAACCGAAACCTATCCAAACGATCCAGCGCTGATCGAGTATGAAATGTCCCGGGAGATTTCCTGAGCGGCGGACTCTCGTCAACTTCCTGTTTGCTGGTCACACGAATTGGCTTCGGGTCACGATAGCTGGGTCGTAGGCGAGGAGCCCTACATTTCGCTGCACTTCATGGGTGCGAGCGATTACGCAGCTCATGAGCCGCAAACACAGAAATAAGAATAATAAAGAAGAGGGGCCCATGGCACCTTATGCATCGAGGAATCGCGGTCGACCCGGGACCGGATTCTCTCGGAAGGGTGACCTTATCTCGCTGTTACAACCGAGGCCCTGATTGCGTCGAGCTGTTTCTCCATTTCCGCTACTGTGGTAATGGTCGCAAAGCGGCCACGCAGGACGTACTCGGTACGTTCTCGGATCGCATCGACGCCGAGTTCCTGCATTGGATTATTGCGGTTCTGGATGGGGAAGGTCATCGTGCCGTCAATCACAAAATCGACCGCATAGCCCAGATCCGCGGCAACACGGGCGGAAGTCTCGCAGCATTGTTCCATCTGAATTCCGGTGATGGCCAAACGGCGCACACCTTTTCCAGGAGCAGTTCCGCAAGCCGCGTGCTGGTGAAGACGTTGCGCGTGGTCTTGTGGAGAACAGGTTCGTTCGGCTCCGGATCAATGAAGTCCATCAACTTGTAATGTTTGCTCGTCGTTTCGAACCCTGGGTCATCGTCGCTGTGAAGAAAGTAGATAACGGGCAGGCCCGCGTCTCGATAGGCAGCAATAAGCCGGGCCACATTGGTTTCGAAATCCCGATTATTACGCAGCTCCCAGCGGGGCATGGCTTTGAACGAATCCTGTGCGTCGATGACAAGCAATGCGGATTGTTCGATAGGCAGGTGTTTGTTGTAAAGCAATCGAAACCTCTTTATATGGACGAACTTGGACGTGCGATACCGCACGTCCAGTTCATCAGGAATTGTATTCTCACTAAGCTTGAGGATAATCCCTTCGTATTCAATGGCAAGAGCCATTTTAAGATTGGCTCTTCAGGCCAGGTGTTGCGAACGCTGTCAGCGAATCAGTCCTCGAAACTTCTCGCTCCGCCCTTCATGCGGTTGGTCACAACCTGCTTCCACACCCACTTGAGGACGCGAGCGTCGTTGTAGCAGTATCCGAGATTGTGATTGAGCGTCGAGAAGCAATGACGTTCGCAGGTGTGTTTCATCTCTGTGAGTTGCTGCTGATCGAATTTGGGGTTGTCAATGTTTCCCCAGTCGAAAGTCGAGGGGTACATGGGGAAACAGGGAGCGACGGTTCCGTCGGTCCTGATAATGACATTGTTCTGACCAGCGCGGCAGTTCCAGTCGGTGAATTGCAACTCACCACTCGCGTCCTGCTTAATACCGGGGGTGTGCGCGAGCATCTTCGCGACGCTGCCGTTAGTACCAGTACCATCGCCATGCCAGCCGTATTTCTTGAGGTCGACGCCGGATGACATGCGGACGAACGCCTTCATCTCCTCGAGACGCTGGACCGAGTTGACCATCTGATACCCTGCCTTATTCTTTTCAATGATCCAGTCGATGAGGGAGTCGACCGAACGCCAGTCCTCGGGGCGAATGTAAGTCGGGTTTGCGTCGAAATGTTTGAAGTGCTCGTCTTGTTCGAGCATGGGCGTCTCGTTAATGTGATAGTCGGTGGCAAGGCGGTGCGCGTGCGCGTATTCCGTCAATCGGCGGACGTCTTCATGATTGTTGCGGCAGATGTTGATGTTGAAGAACACCATGTAGCCGTAAACGTATTGTTTGCGGATCAGGTATTCGAGGTTCTTCTGCCCGGGTATGAAGGCCTTCGGCAAGCTGGGCTTTTCATCCCAGGCATCGAGTGCGAAGTTGAAGATAGCGACGCCGGCATCGCCCAGACGATCCGCAACTTCGGGCCGCAACAGGCGTCCGTTGGTGCCGACATAGATCCAGAAGCCTTTCTTGGCGGCGTAGTAGACGACTTTATGCGCTACCTGTGGACGCAGAAGCGGCTCACCGCCCATGAGGGCGAGGACCCGGCAACCGCGATCGTGAAGCCAATCGATGGAGCGTTTCGCGACGTCCTCGGTCATGCCTTTCACTTGGTTGTTAAAGGCCCAGCAGTACCAGCAGTCGAGATTGCATTTGTAGTCGAGAAACAGATATGCGGTGATGGGGTGAAACTCGCCGGGCATCACGCGCGAACGCATGTATGGAAGCAGCCATCCACGAACTTTCCGCCATACTTGTGGGTAAGTCCAGTCGCGTTTTTCAGGAATTAGTTCCGGGCCGGGATCGTTTAGCAATTCGGGATACTGAGGGAAAACGGGCTCAGGCAATGTGGTACCCTTTGCCTCCGCCGGCGCCGGGCCAGCAGAAGCGGAGTTCATCAGCAAATTGTGGATGTCGACATCAATGCGGAACTTGGCAGGAGCCGGACTAGCCATTGGTTTCTTCTCCTTAACTTTTGTAATAAACCCCAACCGTTAAGGATGCGAGCTGTCGGGCGTAGGTTTCATGAGATTTTCTGGGGAAAAAGGCGAAAAGTGGGTAAGACGATCAACGGTTGCGTAGACGTTTTCTGTCGGAAGAGAGCTTCGGAGGTCTGGCACCGCGCCGAACGCTGGAGTCGACCGATACATAATCCAGTTCGAGCCCGGATCGAGCGCAACGCAGCATCAGGCCTCCGCGACTCATATCCCCTCGTCCCACAAACTGTTGAGGAAACAAGAGATTTGCTCCAAAGATGTCAAGTAGCGGATCGACATACTTGCCGCTGGCGATGCTGCCGAGCAGAACGATTTGGGAACCAGCCGGCAGCCTCCTAGCCAGGGCACCCGCATCCCGGCAAAGGGGTTCCCGATAGCGAGCGTCAGCCGGATCGATCGGAACGGCGGACATTTCCACAAGGTCGTCCAACCTGATGACGGTCTGGGGCGGCAGAAGACCGCGCGACGACGTCATAATGAGCGTCGAAGGAAAGCCGGTCAGCGATTGCGAAAAGGCCTCCGCGTAGGCGAGCTTGCCTCGAAAATAGAGGCTGCTGATGAAGCTGAAGAGTTCTCCGAGGGGAGCGCCCTGCCGCCGGATACGCTGGGCCATTTCGAATTCGGAATTCCCGTTCAACAGCAACTGTCCGCGGATGGCCGAAGTATTGGCAGGAGAAAGTAGAAATACGCGTGACAAAGGCGGACTGTAATCGGAGGGAGCGGATTCTGACGCAGGCGAACTAGAGACCAGTTTTAGCAGCGTCATCTTGGCTCTCAAAGTGATCTGCTCATGATTATATCCAGAGCGTAGCGGCGATTCAGGGCATCTCAAATGCGGTGAAAGATAAGATTCCATTTCGTGTGCGGCCGATGCTGGCGACGCTTGCGGGTGAGCCATTTCATGACCCAGGATGGGTCTACGAAGAGAAATACGACGGTATCCCAAAGACGTTGCGATTCCGCAACTGATGCGCGCAAGATTAATCGCATCAAAGCGCGGCCACTCGCCGTTCGAACAGTAGAAAGTAAAGAGCCATCAGAATCAGGGCCAATCCGTTTACGCCAAGGACGACCGGCGCCGTAAACATGGGAACGAGCCAACCCGACAGCAGATTCCCCATCGGCATGCCTCCGCGGAACGCGCAGTTGTAAACGCTCATCACACGTCCGCGCATTTCGTTGGTCGCAATCAACTGCACCAGAGAAGTCACTGTGGCAAACACCGCCATCATCGAAGCGCCGACGAGTACCAGCATGGCATAACTAAGCGCCAGCGATCGGGAAAGGGAAAATCCGATGATCCCGATGCCCAGGCTAATCAGAGTGGTGAGAGCAACGCGGCCCTTGTTGGGTATGTTGCCCATCCCGGCAACAATCAACGAGCCGCAGATGGAACCGATGCCCATCAGAGAAAGCAGGTTGCCGTACGTTTCCGGACCACGATGGAAAATGTCCTTAACGAACACCGGCATGTAAGTGCGCATGGGCATGCTCAAGGCGGTCATGCAGAACGCCAGCACAATAAGCGCCTCCATGGATCCCTGCTTGCGAACGAACTTGATGCCTTGCTTCAGGCTGCCGAAGATCGAGTCAGTGGTTTTCTCGGGCAGGTAGCGCGCCCTGATCATGGATAGGGAAACGATCGGAGCAAGGAAGGACAACGCATTCAACCCGAAACACCACTGCTCGCCCAACTTCGCCAATGCCAGCCCGGCGAGCGCGGGTCCAACGGTTACCGCGGTGTTGAACTGGATCGAATTCAGCGCGATCGCATTGGGCATGTCTTCTCTGTCGACCAGACTGGGAATCAGCGCCTGGTACGCCGGCCCGCCAAAGGCCTGAGCCAAACCGGACACGAACGACAGACAGAGCATGTGCCACACGTGTATCCGTCCGGTCACTACCAGTACAGTGAGGACAGCTGCACATGCCATCTGCACGTACTGGGAGCCCAGAAGGATCTTGCGCCGCTCCGCCCGGTCAGCCACCACGCCACCTATCAATGAAAAGAGAAAGATGGGAATGCCGGCGAGAAACTGATCCAACGCGAGCAAAAAGGGCGAATGGCTCAACCGATAGATCAGCCAGCCCTGCGCCACGATCTGCATCCAGGTGCCGATGCTGGACATGCAGGCGCCAAACCACATCAGGCGGAAGTCTCGATATTGAAATGCTTTGAATACCCGCCGAACCGTTAAAGTCTCCATGTGCTCCGCGCGCGTGTGGAGAGAATAAGGTTACTGGTTAGCTTCGACGGTAGGTTGTAAGCCCCTTGCGGCATATTAGGTTGTTTCCACAGACCGGGCAAGCCTTCTTAAGTCAACTCCAATTCAATCTTCTTTGCGGTAGAATCCAGCTTCGCGATCCGGAAGCTGCGAATCTGGCCGGCACGGACGGCCTCCGGCTTGGAAGCGACGGTGCTGGAGCCGCCCTTCCAGTGTGCCTTCAGCAGGGAACTGAGCGCCGACAAATCCGCTTTCGATTCGGCTCTGCTCTCGTTCTTGGACGCACTCTCCGCGGCAATTCGGCAGGCTCCGTGGATTCCTTCGCCCAGTTCGACGCGCGCTTGTTGGCCCGAAACCTCCATCACGCGGCCCGAAACCGCATCGCCTTCGTGATGTTCCGAGATGTACTCCTCGATGCTGCTCGGAAGCAGTTGTTTAATTCCCAGCTTTAGTCGCCGCTTCTCAAGATCGAGTTCCAGAATCTGGACCTTGATCGATTGCCCAACCTTCAGCACGTCCTGCGGATGATTAATGCGCTTCTCGGCGCTGATGTCACTAATGTGAATCATGCCCTCGAGGCCCTCGGAAACCTGCACGAAGGCGCCAAACTTAGTGAGGCTTGTTACCGGGCCTTCGATCACAGCGCCCACAGCAAATTTTTGTGCCGCATCTGCCCACGGATCGCCCAACGCCTGCTTCAACCCCAAGGAGATACGGCGCTCGCCCGGGCTCACGCCCAGAATCACGGTTTCCACAGCGTCTCCTGGCTTAACCACGTCGCCGGGTGTTCTCACCTTCTTACCCCACGACATCTCCGAGATGTGAATCAAACCCTCAATCCCAGGTTCGAGTTCCACGAACGCGCCGAAGTCGAGGACGCGCGTTACGGTGCCACGAGCACGCTCGCCCGGCTTGTATTTCGCCGCCGCATCCCACGGGTCCGGCTCAAGTTGCTTCATGCCAACAGAAATACGCCGCTTCTCGGAATCAATCTTCAAAACTTTGACGTCGACCTCTTGCCCCACTGAAAGCACATCCGCGGGCTTGCTGACGCGGCTTCTAGAGATGTCGCTGACGTGCAGCAGCGCGTCCACCCCGCCAATATCGACGAAAGCGCCGTAATCGGTGAGGCTGCGGACGGTGCCATGTACCGTCGCGCCTTCTTTGACCTCCGAGTACCGGTGTTCCTTCAGCGCGCGCTCTTCCTCTTCGGTAACCACGCGACGGTCCACGACCACGTCTTCCTCGGTCACATCGAGTTTGGTAATCCGGCAGCGGATTTCCTGCTCCACCAACTTTTCCATCTCGGCAGCGTCGCGTGCTCCACTGCGCGAAGCAGGCATGAACGCTCGCACACCCACGTCCACGCTTAGCCCGCCTTTGACTACGGCGGTGACCGTGCCCACGATCGTCGCCTTGTCTGCGAACGCCTTCTCCAGCGAGGCCCAATCCTTTGGCCGCGCGATCTTGCCTCGGACCAGTTCGTAATATCCCTCTGGGTCGCGACCTTTGATTGAAACCAGTAGCTTGTCACCGGGCTTCACAGTTTCGCCGGCACTTTGGAACGCCGTCAGCGGGAGCATACCTTCGGTCTTAAATCCGATATCGACAAGGACCGAATCGGCTGTGACGGCAATCACCGTCCCTTCGCGGCCTTTGTCTGCTTCCGCAGGCTTGCGCGATTTGCTCTGCTCGAACTGGGAGAGAATGTCTTTGAACGACTCGTCAGGTTCGTGGATAGCTTGGGATTCTGGCACTTCAGGATTGGGCATCAGATTGAAAGCCTTTATCGTGGCGTGACTCGCAAATAGGATATCACCGTGCTTCGCTTATCTGATGACGCGGAAGCCGCAAAGGTGCAAGTCCTGCGTGCGCGCTTAACCACCGTTGTCCAAAACCTTGTCAAGCCCCCTGAACCACGCAATTCCTCTGCACAAAGCCACAGCTCATCCAAACCCACTGGGAAAGTCTCAGGAGGTAACCGACCGCAGATCACGCGCGAAATCGTTTTAGTATTGACAGTTTCGCCGTAGCATAATCCAATACCCGCACATGGCAACCGCTTCCACCGGCACTCCTTCGGCCGCGCGTCTGCGGCGAACTCTGACTCTTTGGGATCTCATCCTTTACGGCGTCATCGTGATTCAGCCGGTCGCGCCGTTGTCGGTCTTCGGCGTCCTCAGCGACCGCGGCAGGGGACACGTCGTCACCACCGTCCTGATCGCGATGGTGGCGATGCTGTTTACAGCCATCAGTTATGGCCGCATGGCGCGGGCTTATCCCAGTGCCGGGTCCGCCTTCACCTACGTCGGGCAGGAAATCAACCCGGCGCTCGGCTACGTTACCGGATGGAGCATGGTGATGGATTACATGCTGAATCCGATGATCTGCACCGTCTGGTGCAGTCAGCAGGCCCACGTGTTTGCGCCTGGCGTTTCGTACAGCGTTTGGGCGATTTTCTTTGCTCTGATTTTCACCGGCCTCAACGTCCAAGGAGTGAAAACTTCTGCGCGAGTGAATACCGGGTTGGCCGCGGCGATGGGTGTGGTGATTGTGCTTTTTTTCGTGGCTGCGGCGCGATACGTCTTTGGACATCCGCACGGCGACGCCGGTCTCTTCACTCGCCCCTTCTACGATCCGCAGATGTGGAATACGAAAGCCGTGCTGGGCGGGACCTCCATCGCCGTGCTTACCTACATTGGGTTTGACGGCATCTCAACCCTCTCGGAGGAAGCCGAGAATCCCCGGCGTAATATTCTGCTGGCCACCGTGCTGACTTGCCTGGTGATCGGTATTCTCTCCGCGATCGAAGTTTATGCGGGGCAGTTGATATGGCCCGCTTCGCAGCCATTCCCCAACGTCGATGCGGCCTTTACCTTTGTTGCCGCGCGCGCCTGGCAACCCTTGCTTGTGATTGTCGGATTCACCCTGCTAGTGGCAAATTTCGGATCTGGCATGGGATCGCAATTGGGTGCAGCCCGCTTGCTATATGGCATGGGGCGAAGCAACGCGCTGCCAAAGTCGTTTTTCGGAGCGGTCGATTCCAAGTACCATGTGCCTCGCAACAATGTGCTTTTTGTCGGCGGGATCGCACTAGTTGCAGCCTTGTTGGTCAATTATGGACTGTTCAGTTACGGCTTGGGCGCTGAGATGCTGAACTTCGGGGCGCTCATCGCTTTCATGGGCGTCAATGCGGCGGCGTTTGTGCGTTACTATCTGCGCAGCCAAGAAAAGAGAATGACGAATCTGATCCCGCCGGTTGCGGGATTCCTGATCTGTTTGCTGCTCTGGCTGAATCTGAGCCGCCCGGCGAAAATCGCAGGCACGGTCTGGATGGTGGTCGGTATCGCCTTCGGAGCCTGGAAGACGAAGGGTTTCCGCGGGAACCTGGTGGATTTCGAACTACCGCCGGAAGAGGCCTGACCAACGTCAGCATCGACCGCTGACAATCTAAGGAATTACCAACAACTGGGCCTAGCCGGCGTTTAACCTGGTGAAAACCGCCCTTGAGGACTTGGCAATTTCGCTTAGCGATGGTTTAAGCGGCAATTCCACCAGGAATGTGGCTCCCTCACCCGGTGCGCTTAGCACGGTGATCGATCCTTTGTGTTGCTGCGCGATCCATTGGGCGATGGCGAGTCCGATACCGGCGCCTTTTGAATCACGGCTTCTCGCCTGATTCACTCGATAAAAGCGTTCGAAAATCTTAGGCTGGTCTTCGACAGCGATCCCGATGCCGGAGTCGCAGACCCGAATGGCCGCCGAAGAATCGTTGGTTTCCAGGCGAAGCTCTACCGTCCCTGGCGCAGGAGTGTATTTTGCCGCGTTGTCCAATAAAACAGTCAGCAGCCGGTGCAGGGCATTGCGATCCCCGAAAACGAGGATCCCTTCCTCGGCTATCCTGGTAGTAAACGTCAAATTTCGCGCGGCCATCAGCTCTCGCCATTGTTGGCAAACCTCGCGAGCGATAGCGGACAAATCCACAGGAGCGATGCGGAGGGTTTCCCGCCCGGAGTCAGCCCGGGCGAGCGACAAGAGTTCTTCGACGAGTCCCGACGTTCTCTCCGCTTCGAGCAGAATGTGACGCAAGGCTTCGCGATACTCGGCATCGCCGCGGGATCTTCGGAGCGCGATCTCCGCTTCCGTGCGCATTAATGAGATGGGCGTTCGCAGTTCGTGGGAGGCGTCTGCCGTGAACTGAGTCACATGGATAAATGCTTGCTCGATGCGCCCAAGCATTTCGTTCAAGGTGTCGGACAGGCGTTGGAGTTCGTCGCCGGTTGTGAGCTTCTCCAGCCGGTCGCTCAGGTTTGTGGCATTGATGGTTCGCGCGGTTCGAGTGATTGCATCTACTGGCGATAAGGCTTTCCGGCTTAGCCAGAACCCACCGCAAGCTGCAGCGAGCAGTAATAGCGGAGCAAACGACAGCAGATACCCTCGAAACATAACCAGCGTCTGGTTGACCTGATCCATCGGAAGACCCATCTGCACTGTGAAAAAACGGCCGTTCGCCTGAATCCTTTGGGTCACGAACCGAAGCGACCTTCCCAGCTGTTCGTCGCGATAGAGGGCACGCGTCACAACACCGGGAGCGGGAGGCGCCAAAGCATGTTGACGCAGGAAGTCAGCACGAAAAATCCAAACGCCGTCGCTATCGTCAAAAAGCTGGAGATAGTCACCAGAATGCTCGATCACGTAGGTCTCGGCAACTTCTTCCTGCAGCTTGGCGACAGTGGCGTTCTTCTTCTGGGCCTGCATGAAGTTGGTCAGGTCGTCGATTTGTCCGTGCAAGGCGTCGTCGGTGATGCGATACAGGCTTCGTCGCGCGAAGAACCACATCCCCGTGCCAAAGATCAGCTGGGCCGCAGCGAAGAGCAGCAGGTACCACAGCGTAAGGCGAATCCCGATCGATAACTTCTTCATCATCAGACCTCCGGCCGCATGATGTATCCCACGCCGCGCACAGTGCGGATCAGCCGCTGACGACCATGGTTGTCCACCTTGTGACGCAATAGACGCATGAAGGCATCGAGCGTATTGTCTTCGATTTCCGGATTCCGTCCCCATACTGACCGGATGAGCATGTCGCGAGGAACGACTCTTCCCGCGCTAGCCATCAGGCCCTCAAGCAAGCCGTATTCGGTTCGTGTGAGGCTGATGGCTTCTCCGGCGCGGGTGACCTGACGAGTAATCGGGTCCAGCCACAGGTCTGCAACCTGCAGCGTCCGGGGTTGGAAAGCGGACGCTCTTCTCTTTACCGCCTGCAATCGCAGGAGCAGCTCATTGAAGGAGAAAGGCTTCGTCATGTAATCGTCTGCGCCCAAATCCAGACCGTGCACGACGTCGGGAACCGAGTCTCTGGCGGTGAGCATGAGAACCGGTGTGACGTTTTTCTCGGTACGCATCTGCAGCGTAAGTTCGAAACCGTTCCTCTTGGGCAACATCACGTCAAGGATTACCAGATCGAATTCCTGCTTCTGGAGTGCGCGCCATGCCTGATCGCCGTCCGGGGCACAGAAAACCGCGTGACCCTCTTCGGTTAGTCCTCGCCGAAGCAATTCCAGCATCCGAGGCTCATCTTCCACAACCAGCAGTCTCATGAACTGATTCGCAACCAAGAGTACAGCTGCCCTCTAGAGTAGAACGTCGGTCGTACGGAAAGCGCTGTCTGAAAAAATTTTAACCTTCCTTTAACATCGGCTTCACAAGGCCTTCCTACAATCGCGAATCAACAGAAATCACAACGCCGGGAAAGCTGTTTGTCCGGTGGAGTTTGATCGGGAGGCCTGCATGCTTTCAAGGTACGGTGCGTTCGCTATTGTCGCCTGTTTGCTGGTTCCGATGGCATTATTCGCTCAAGTGGATCGGGCGGTGCTCGAAGGCACCGTAATTGATCCCAGCGGGGCCACTATCGGTGGGGCCAGCGTGGTGACTCTGGAAGTGAACACCGGCATTAAGGAGCAACAGCGCACTAATTCTAAGGGTTACTACCGCTTTCCCGGCTTGGCTGTCGGTCGCTACACGGTGACGGTTGAAGATGTCGGCTTCAAGACGCATGTGACCGAAGGCGTTGCCTTGCGGGTTGGAGAGACGCATACGTTGGACGTGCGGCTGGAGGTCGGCGCAATAGCGGAAAAGGTCGAAGTCACAGCCACGGCAGCTCCCGTGGAGCGGAGTTCGGCTGAAGCATCTACGGTCATCACCACAGACCAGATCGCAAATCTTCCCAACAACGGGCGTGACTGGGCAAGCTTCACCCTGCTCGCGCCCTTCGCTCAAGATGACGGTGGGGGCGATCAACGCACGATACGCTTCGCGGGCCGTGCCAGAGACGATAACAACTTTCAGTTCGACGGCGTCGATGCGGGCGGCATTCAAGAGCAAGCCCAGAAATCGCAAACCCGTTTGCAGATCTCTCAGGATGCAATCGAGGAGTATCGCGTCAGCAGCGCTTTGTATGACGCGGAATACGGCACCCAATCTGGCGGACAGGTCGATGTGGTCACGAAGTCCGGCACGAATGAGCTCCACGGTTCCCTCTTCGGCTACTTGCGAAACTCGGCCTTCGATGCGCGGAACTTTAATGACTTCGATATCAACGGCAATCCCGCCGTCCCACCTTTTCGTTTTGGCCAGTACGGGATGAGCATCGGTGGCCCCATCGTCAAGGACAAATTGTTCTTCTTTCTGAACTATGAAGGCCTTCGCCAATATGGGGGAGCGACCACGCGCGTACTCGTTCCTTCACCATCCATACAACGGCAAACTCTGGCGCAATCCCCGCAGATGTGCTCAATACTGCAGGCTTTCCCCTGGCGGGCCTCCACCGGGTCTATCGGCAACTGCAACCCGGTATTCGTTTATCCCGACGGGGCCTTCGTCGACCAGACCAGCAGCGGCTTGCCCGACTCCGACCAGTTCACGGCACCTGCACCCACTACTGTCCATGAAGACACCTGGCTGACGCGAATCGATTACAAAATTAACGACAAGACGACATTGTATGGACGGGCGCAGCGCGACATCAGCCTGGTAAGCGGTACGAACAGCAATAGCGTTCCCTACGACTTGATCCAAACTATCAACCATCCGGCAAATTATTTCCTCGCCCTTCAGCGGACGTTTTCTCCGACCGTTCTGAATGAGGTCAAGGTTTTCGTGAACCGCGCTCCGTTCATAAATCCGCAGGCAAGCCCTCTGCCCTATGCGGTTCACACCAATGATTGGGCCACGATCAACGACGATAACGCAGATCACGAAGTGGGCACGACCTACGGAGTAATCGACAACCTTACTTGGATGCGCGGGCGCCACACATTCAAAACGGGCATCGAGATCCGCCGGGTTCGACTGAATCAAGGCAAGACCGCCGACAATAACCTCTATTTCTCGGACAATTCCAGCACTGCGAATACCGGCTTTGTAAATGCCGCGCTGTATCAAATTGCCTTTACCGCTCCCTGGTGCTGCCACAAATACCGGCGTACTTTTTATATGCCTTACTTCCAGGATGAGTGGAAGGTGACTCCGACTTTGACCCTAAACCTTGGACTGCGCTGGGAATATTACGGCGTCGCCCACGAGGCCGACAATCGCACTACGGTTTTCGATCTCAATCAATTTCACGGAGTGTGTCTGGGATCAGGCTCGACCAATGGCCCTTTTCCGACGCCCATCAATACTCCACCATGCCCAAAGAATCCCTCTCTGTATAACCCCGACTATCGGAACTTCGATCCGCGCGTAAGCTTCGCCTGGGCTCCGAGCGCTTTCCACGGGAAGACGGTGATTCGATCGGGTTTCGGGATTTACCACGGCGCCGCACAGAATGACGACCTTAACGCCGGCCTGGAAAGCGACCGCTTCACCGCGTTCGTCAATCTCGATCCATCAGGCCCGGGCACGCCCATCTTGCCGGCCTATCAGCAGGCAATCCCAAACCTGAGCGGATTGGGGAGTAATGTTACAAACCTTCAACAACCCCGCGCTTTACAGCGCCAGGGACGCCGCGATCTCTATGTCGAAACCTGGGGCCTGACGATTGATCGCGAATTACCCGCCAACTTTCTGGCGTCGGCGCAGTATCTTGGGTCACACGGCGTGCGATTGTTTTCTCGCGGAGGAGTTAATTTCTGCATTACGAAGCCGGACAGCACCGGGAATTGCACTCGCACCCTGGATCAGTACTATCCCGGCGGCGACCCCTACGGTTCGGTGGACTATAAATCCGATATCGGTGCCAGCACCTACCACGCGTTGATGTTGAGTTTGGAACGCCGTTTCTCCAATGGTTTGTCTTTCCAAACTCGGTATACCTGGTCTCATGCCATTAATGACGGGTCGGTCGGCGGAGGAGAATCGAACGGGCCGGAAAATGTGAATTGCCTCAAGTGCGACTTCGGACCCAGCATCTTCGACATTCGTCACAATTTTACGGCGGATGCGGTTTACCAGTTGCCCTTTGGACCCGGAAAGTCATACTTGAATGAAGGGGGCGTGTTGGGCAACATCGTCGGCGGCTGGACCTTCAGCAGTCTTGGGCTTTGGCATACCGGCCATCCCCTGACAGTCACGATGAACATCTCCCCAACGCAGCTGCCGGACGGTAACGACCAGACCACCCAGCGGCCTGACCTTGTTCCCGGAGTGCCCATACTCTTGCCGGGAGGAGTGCAGAATCATACGATCCCGATCAATCCTGCCGCGTTTGCCCCGCCGCCGCTCGATCCTGGAACAGATCAATTCGGTGTTCCGTATGCTTCTTACGGCCTGGTGAGCCGGTTCGGCGATGCTCCCAATGGTCTGATTCGAGCGCTGGCCGCCTGGCAGATCGACATGTCGCTTACGAAGACGACTAAGATAACCGAGCGCGTTTCCACCGAGTTCGGCGTGCAGGTATTCAACATTTTCAATCACGTTCAACTTGGGGATCCGAATTCTAACAACCTGCAGTTTAACTACACTCAGTCGAGCAGCGGTGCGTGGATCCTGCAACCGGCGGGAAATCTCGGTCAGATCACCTCGACCAACAATTTCAATAACAACAATGACAACGCGGCTTCTCCCAATACTGGCACCGGTCTGCCGCGGCAGATTCAATTTATGCTTCGCTTCGAATTCTAACTATGCCGTGAGACACCCGTTCACCCGACATAGCCGTCAGGTCAAGTTTAAGTCCGCTCTCGAATTAAGGGTAGCTTCATACACAGCGCGTACAATTTAGTGCTTTACGAAAAGGTTGGTTGCAAGCTATGAACATCTATTCTCGATTTGCCTGCTATAAACCCCTGCAGCTTGTGGCAATCCTTTGTGTAGCCGCTGCGCTGTTAGGCGCATCCAGTTCATCCAACGGCAACTACAGCGTGATCAAGAAAATCCCCATTCCTGGTCAGGGTAGCTGGGATTATCTCACGGTCGACGACGACGCCCGCCGTCTGTACGTTTCTCACGGCACCCAGGTCGAAGTGCTCGACGTGGACTCAGGTGCGATTGTCGGCAAGATTGAGAACACGCTGGGTGTGCATGGAATCGCAATCGCCGCAGACGTCGGGCGCGGATTTGCCAGCGACGGACAGTCCTCTACCGTCACGATCTTCGATTTGAAAACTCTTAAGAACATTGCAGACGTGCCCACCGGGAAGAAGCCGGACGCTATCATCTATGATCCGGCGACCTCGAGGGTCTTCGCCTTTAACGGCGGCAGTAACAGTGCTACCGTGATCGAAGCGAAGGACGGAAAAGTGGCGGGCACAATCGACCTCGGAGGCGGGCCCGAATTCGCAGCTGCCGACGGCAAGGGTTATGTCTACAATAACCTTGAAGACGAAAGCCTGGTGCTGAAGATCAATTCCCGAACCCTCAAGGTCGAGCAACGCTGGCCTACAGCGCCCTGTTCCTCGCCTTCCAGCATGGCTATCGACAGCAGCAATCACAGGTTGTTTCTCGGCTGCCGCAGCAAAGTCATGGCAGTAATGAACGCAGACACCGGTCAGGTAATCACTACGCTTCCCATAGGCGATCACGTGGATGCGAGCTCTTTCGATGTCGACACGCACATCATCTTCAATTCCAACGGTGAAGGCACAGTCACTGTGATTCACCAGGAGAGTCCAGACAAGTACTCCGTGGTGGAAACGGTAAAGACCTTGCCTCGCGCCAAGACCTCGGCGCTCGATCCTAAAACGCACCAGTTGTTTTTGTCGACGGCCGAGTCGGGACAGTTTGAAGTGCTGGTGGTGGGAAAGTAAATGAAGACTTGTCAGAGACTGTCGGTCATCCTCTTTTTTCTTGGCTGTGCCGCCTGCACGCGCTCCCATTCGCAGATACAGGCGCCGCAGACCGAGCCGGTTGCCTTGAAATTGCAAGTAACCGCTCCGTTCCGTTTCGTCGCCTACGGAGATTCGCGCTTCCATGATCCCAAAGACACACAGGCGGCGAACCCTCCCGTGCGCCAGGCGCTCGTGCAAGCCATCGCCGAAGTCAACCCGGCCTTCATCTCCTTCGGCGGAGACATCGTTTACAACGGCTACGACGCGGATGACTGGAAAGTTTGGGACACCGAGACCAGCATTTGGCGCGAGAAAAAGATTCCTGTCTATCCTGCCTTAGGCAATCACGATCTGCATGGCAACGAGAGCGTCGCTCTGGCAAACTACTTTCAGCGTTTCCCCGACCTGAAGAACAGCCGTTATTATTCCGTCCGCGTGGCGAATGCCATGCTGCTGGTGCTCGACAGTTCACTCGACGAAACCTCAGGTCCACAGGGGCAATGGTTAAAGCAGGCGCTGGATACGCTGCCCTCAGATGTTGATTTCGTCTTCTTCGTTTTCCACCATCCTCCCTACACAAGTTCTTCCGACGAAAAGAAGTTTGGCGGAGGGCACTCGTCGCGCGGTACAGAGCAGGCGTTGGCCAAAATGCTGGAAACCCGGCAGCAAAACACCGCCGCCCGTTTCGTTGTCTTCTCTGGACACGTGCACAATTACGAACGCCACGAGCATGGCGGCGTTACCTATTTTGTTTCAGGCGGAGCCGGCGCGCATGCTTATCCCATTGAGCGCGCCCCCTCCGACCCTTTCCAGAGCAAAGAGATTAACTATCACTACTTGCTTGTCGAAGTAGATCGCCACCACCTGAAAGTCACGATGAACCGCCTCGACCTCAGCAGCGGCAAAGCGGTCTGGACGCAACCTGACTCTATCGAGATCACCACACTCGCTGCCGTCCCCGCGCATGCTGGCGCTGCCCGTTAATTGCGTGCGGAGAAGATCCATGAAGTTTCTGCCGCGTGCTTCGAAGCGTCTCTTCAGATAGGGAAGCTTGGCTATGTCCACGTAGGGGCGGAGCGCAGCAGCCTCGCGAGAATGCGTGGCTCGCTTGCTCGATGCCCGAACGAGGGGTCCGGGCCTACATAGTCGAAGCGCGATGCGACACCAATCACGCCCGACCGCAGCCATCTATCTACGGCGTGATTTGAAAGACGACTCCCTGGCCGCTACCCCCGCCGATGGCGGTGGTGCCCAAGAGATGGCCGGCCTTGTCGCTGATTAGACCGTAGTATGGGTTCCTGCCGTCGGACCCTTTCCCGAACTGATGGGCTACGCTTTCCGCCCACTTACCGCCGGATTTTGGCGTCAGCTTGAACACCACGCCATCGCCGTTGCTATCGCCCCCGGCTGAAGTCGTGCCATATAGATTGCCTTTGCCATCAAACATCAGAGTGGTGGTCGGCCACTTCCCATCAGCTCCCCCGGTGAAGCTGTACAGCACGCTTTCGGTGAACGTGCCCTTCGTATTCGTAAGCTTGTACACCGATCCCACACCCATCGCCCCGGCATAGTAAGTTGTGCCGTAGAGATTTCCTTTGGAGTCGGCGATTACGCCGCCATAGGGGAATCCTGCGTTCGGGATCCCCTTGAATGAGTCGAGTGTCTTGAAGTTCCACTTGCCGGACGCAAGCGTGAGCTCAAATACGACGCCGCACTTGCAGGTCTTGTCGCCTCCGAGTTCGGCAACCCCAAACACATTCCCCGCTCGGTCGACAAGCAGCGGTCCCAGAGAACCTACGGCGCCATCCGCTCCATTGGTGAAGGTGTGCAGTACGGTCTGCTTCCAGCCGCCGCCCCGCACCGGCGAAATCTGATAGACAACGCCACAACCGCCGCCACTGCACTTATGTCGATTGCCGCCGTCGGGCGTGCTTCCGTAGAGATTGCCCGCGCTGTCAAAAGCCAACGCGCCGCCGGGTCCAAAACCGTCCTTGCCGCCGGTAAAGTTGTACATCACAGTTTCGACCCAGCTCTTGCCGGATTTCGACAGTAGAAACACGACGCCGCAACCATCCGAACTACAAGCCCCGCCTGATCCTCCAGCCACAGTCGTGCCGTAGAGGTTTCCCTTGCTGTCCAAGATGACCCCGCCGTAGGGGTTCTTGCCATCGCTGCCGCCGGTGAAACTATACAGCACCTTCTCTTTCCACTTGCCCCCCGCAACCGGTGAAAGTTCGAACACAGTGCCGCAACCGATGGTGCACACCGTCCTCCCCGTCCCGCCATTGACCGTGGTTCCATAGAGGTTGCCGGCTGCATCTGCCACCAAGGTTGCCGCAGGATCGCCTCCGTCATTCCCGCCCGTAAAGCTGTAGGCCACCTTCTCGGTGCTCGCGGCCCAAGCAGCGCTCACGAGAATCACGGTGACTGTCACCACCGGCAATATCTTGCTCACGAAAGACGCCAACTGTTTGCTTCCCATTTCGCATCCCCTCAGAATCGGTTCGGATTTGAAGACCAAGATCACGGAAAATCAATAGCGGGATCGGACTATAGCATGGAATGACCCACAAAACACGCGCTTAGCGCGGTTGTGACAGTCTTTTTACAACTTGGTCAAATAGTTGCGGTCCAATGTACCTAATACTCGGCCAGTTCCTTCATCGCACGCAACAAATCCTCGGCTTGGGGCAGAATCGCGTCCTCCAGAAGAGGCTGATAGGCAACAAACACGTCTTTCGCGGCAACGCGGCGCACCGGCGCATCCAGATGATCGAACAACTGGTCGGCGATTCGGGCAGCGATCTCCGCGCCGTAACCCCAGCTCAGAGTATCTTCGTGAGCGACGAGCGCTCGATTGGTCTTGCTGACCGAAGCCGCGATCGTCTCCCAGTCAAATGGATTCAGGCTGCGCAAATCGATCAGCTCTACTTTGACTCCGTGCTCGCGTTCCAGCTTCTGGGCCGCTTGCAACGCCCGCGGAACAACCGCTCCATAGGTGATCACGGATAGGTCCGTTCCCGCCTGCACCACTTTCGCCTTGCCGAACGGAATCATGTAGTCCGGCCCCGGATACGGCGCCCGGCCGAAGGTCTCGCGATAAAGCCGCTTGTGCTCGAGGAACAAAACCGGATCGTCACAGCGAATTGCGGTGCGCAGCAATCCAGCCGCGTCCAGCGCGTTCGACGGAAACACCACCCGCATTCCTGGGGTGTGCGTAAAGATGCTCTCACCGCACTGCGAATGGTAAATGGCGCCGCCAGTCAAATATCCGCCGATCGCTACGCGAATAACGGCCGGTGAGGAGAATCCGTTGTTGGAACGCCAGCGGATCAGCGGCAACTCATCACGCAGTTGCATCATCGCCGGCCAAATGTAATCGAAGAACTGAATCTCCACCACCGGCTTCATCCCACGCGTCGCCATGCCAACCGCGCGGCCCACGATGTTCGCCTCCGCCAGTGGCGAATTGAATACGCGGTCGGAACCGAAGTCTTGCTGCAAGCCGTAGGTCAACTTAAAGACGCCGCCCTTACCCTTGATCAGCTTTTCTTCCAGATACTGTTCACGGCTGGCATCGGCTACGTCTTCGCCGAAAATCACAATTCGTTCATCCCGCCGCATCTCGTCGCGCAGCGTGCTATTGATCAGATCAGCCATCGTTTTCGGGGCAAGCTTCTTGCCGTCCGCCGCCACCGCAGCAGATGCCGGCTCTGTCTGCAGCGACAGAGAAGCAGGATCGAGATCCGGCGAGTAAATGTACGACTCAATTGTGTCCGGTGTCGGCGGCGCCGCCTCTAACGCCTGATCTACCGCAACCTGCAATTCGTCTTCGACCTGTTTCTCCAACTGGTTGATTCCTTTTTCGTCGAGGACGCCTTCACGAATCAGGAACATCTGCATGCGCGTGATGGGATCGCGAGCCGCATCGTGCTCACGTTCGGCATCGGGCCGGTAAAGCCGCTCGTCATCAGAAAGCGAATGTGAATAAGGCCGGATCACGTGCGCATGGACAAATCCAGGCCCATCTCCGGCCCGGCAGTAGGCTACCGCGCGGGCAAAAGCCGCGTAGGACTCAACCGGATCGGTCCCGTCGATTTCCTCAAAATGAAAATTCGGAAAACCCGCGACCAGCCGCGAGATGCTCCCTCCCGCAGTCTGCACCTCGACGGGGACCGAAATCGCGTAGCCATTGTCCTGCACCACAAACAACACCGGCAACTTGCGATTGGACGCCGTGTTCATCGCCTCCCAGAACTCACCTTCGCTGGTGGCGCCCTCTCCAAGTGAAACGTAGGAGACTTCATCGTCGTGGAACCTGACGTCTTTGAATTGGCGGTAGTCTCCCTCGCTCTTTTTGGCAGCGCTCGGATGAGCCGCAAAGTAACGCCCAGCTTCCGCGCAGCCCACCGCCTGCAGAATCTGCGACCCCGTAGGAGACGACTGCGTGACCACATTCAGTTTCGGAAAGCTCCAGTGCGAAGGCATCTGCCGACCGCCCGATTGCGGATCAGCCGCCGCCCCCACAGCCGTCAGCAACATCTCGAGAGGAGTCGCCCCCAGAGCCAGACAAAGCGCCCGATCGCGATAGTAAGGATAAAACCAGTCGTAGCCCGGCTTCAGGGCAAAGCCCGCGGCCAAACCAACCGCCTCATGACCAGCCCCGGAAATCTGGAAGAAGATCTTCTGCTGGCGCTTGAGCAAAATCTCCCGGTCATCCACTCGCCGGGACATGTACATGATCCGGTAAGCCTCAATGAGTTGATCGCGCGTTAGACCCTCATAAGTCTTGCCCGCGCCTCTGATCTTCCCGTCCGCCACCCCAGCCGGTTTAGAATCTGTCTTGGTCGCCATCCTCTGTCCATTGTAAATCCAGATCAGCGGTTGAGAATAGCCGTGATCGCGAACTTTCAGCGCTGAACCCGTGAGCCCTAACTGTAAGAGGCTGAAATTCTTGAAACGTGCGGCTTGATTGTGCGCGTGAGAACTCTTTTTCACCCCCTCTGGGCTCAGCGGGTTACTCTTTTGGCATTGAAACCGTCCACCTGGAACGAATGAAAAGGATGGCGAGCCGCCAAAAGCGCAACTTCACGGAGGCTATCGGGTTTTTTCAAGTCGATATTCTCTGTCCTAAAGGACAAAGCGGGTCCACAAGATCTACGCGTTACAAATACGTCGGCTGACTGAGCCAATTATGAACGTCCTGCAATAATTTGGGCTAAGAATGGGGGATCTATGAGTGCTTTTCGGAGAGTAGTTTATTTCGCGACCGTTCTTATTTCAATTGGATGGGGAAAGTGCGACGTGTTGGGGCAGGAGAACTCCGCGCAACCTTCCCTTCTGCACATTCAGCATTCTGTGACCACTTCGAAAACCGGTTTCCCGCAATATATTTACATGTATCAGGTCCTGGACGGGGCGAAGTCGACCGCAGAGGCGGAGGCGCTGACGGGGAATATTTCGCTTAAGAACGACAGTCCGAATTTTAGCGAAGTCCTGTGGCTGTTGGCCTACTGGCAGGACAAATGTCCGGTGCAGCACCCCACTCTGAAGGGGGCGAATTACATCTGGAGCGACATTTTAAAGAATCCTTCGCAATCGGATTCTAAGTTTCCGGTGAATCTGAATTTTCCCCGCCCCTTGCCGATGACGGGATGCGTGGGTCTTGTTTTTGCCGGAGGGCCGTTGGTACAAGGCAAGGTCACGATGACCATCGACCTGAACCTGACCTACAAACCGTCTGGCTCAAACCCAAACACGGTGGTCGACTTGGCCGGAGAATATTGTTTTGGCCAAAACTGGGGTTGCCAGAATGCGACCACCGACGATAGACAAGGATTTGGCGTTCCGATCACCATGCCAGCCGGGCATCTGGTGGAGCTGTTCGGAAACATCTCCGACAGTACATTTGATGGCACCCAGAACTTCGGGCCGCTTCCGACCGGCAAGGAGTGGGGCGCGGTCAACGATTTTTACCTGCTTCCCGGAGGGTGCGGGATATTTGGGGAGAACATCAACAACCAGGGCTTCCCCAATCCGGTGCCCCTTGCGACGCTATACAGTTGGCTTCCGGAGAACGCCTTGCACCTGAAGAGTGTGCCTCTGAAATATGAAATTCCGCTGCACGAAACGGGTAAGGCAACGCTTCAGAAACGGGTAGAGAGGATTTTCCGCGTTCCTGTGGCCGTGAGTGCCGGAGATTGCGTGATTGTAATTTACGGCAGAAAGGGTAACGGAGCGACCGACAATGAAACCCAGGTGAAGGCTGTGTTGGCGCCGTAAACCGTCCTTCTCGCGCCCTTTGCGACAGGGCGGCGGGGATCTTAGGGCGTACTCCCCCGTTTCATCCTTTGGCGACGCGGGCCTGCCAACACCGAGGGTCAGCCAACTTGCCTGCCACGATTTCGGAACAAAGCGCATCCAACCCGAGGGAAGTTGCTGGAGCCGGCTTCAACCTCGTTGCGGTAGACCGAATCTTCCCTGAGCGATCCAAGTGCTGAATGTCAAAGACTTAGTGTTGAAGCTGACGGCTGACAGCTGACAGCTCCGACAATCGTTTATCCTGAAAATGCATGATCAAATTCCTGCGCCAATTCGATCCCCGCCAGATCAAACTCCTCATCTTTGATCTCGACGGAACCCTGATCGACTCGCGTCTCGACCTGATCCACTCGGTGAACGCCATGCTCAAGCACTTCGGACGCCCCGACCTCCCCGGCGAGGTGATTGCCTCCTACGTAGGCGACGGCGCTCCCATGCTGGTGCGTCGAGCCTTGGGCGATCCCCGGGACGAAGGCCTGGTAAAAGAAGGCTTGGAGCACTTCCTCGGCTACTACCGCGTTCACAAGCTCGACCACACCCATCTCTACGACGGCATTAAGCACATGCTTACCGTAATTCGCAGCTCGAACGGCATCGCGAGGCAAATGGCCGTTCTTTCCAACAAGCCCGTCAATCCATCGCGAGCCATCGTCGAAGCGCTTGGCCTTGCTGAATTCTTCATTCACGTTTATGGCGGAAATAGTTTCTCGACTAAGAAGCCTGACCCCAAAGGTGCACAGGCAATCCTGCGCGAGACAAGAAGCCATCCCGATGAAACTCTGATGGTTGGCGATTCCTCCGTCGATGTCATCACCGGCCGCAATGCCAGCCTCTGGACCTGCGGAGTAACTTACGGCTTCGCCCCCCACACGCTCTGCGAAGCCCCGCCCGACGTAACCGTCGACAGCCCAAAAGAGCTGGCAGAACTCTTCACATGATGCGCATTCCTTTGTGAAGCTTAGTGTCCTTTGTGGTTAATGCCTTCCTTCCTATCCGCACGATAAACTGCATTCGAGAATGACCAATTTCACCCCCGCCGAATTACGCAAACTTCGCAGTCTGAAAACTCCCTACGGCATCCAGCGCTTCCTCGACGACATGCCCTACCATCTGGCCGACACTGCCTGGTCGCCTCGCCGTGTCCTTCGCGAAAACACCTCGCACTGCTTCGAAGGCGCCACCCTGGCCGCCGCCGCCCTGCGCGCCAACGGATTCCCTCCGCTCATCTTCGACCTCGAGGCCGAGCACGACACTGACCACGTCATCGCCATCTACCGCAGTCACGGCCACTGGGGCGCCCTCGCCAAATCCAACTACACCGGATGCCGTTACCGCGAGCCCGTCTATCGCACCCTGCGCGAGCTGGCGCTCAGCTACTTCGACGTTTATTTCAACCTGCGCCGCGAACGCTCCCTGCGAACCTTTTCCCGGCCCGTCAACCTGGCCCGCTTCGACTCCCGTGATTGGATGACCACTGACGAGCATCTCTGGTTTATCGCCCAATATCTTTTCACCATTCGCCACTACCCCCTGCTCCGCCCCGGAATGGCCGGACGCCTGCATCGCCTCGACGATCGTTCCTTCCGCGCCGGATGCCTGGGCCGCGCCGAAAAGAAACTTCCCGGAACCCGCCGGGTTCACACTTCGTAACATGATCATGCGATTCACTTCCATACTTCTGCTCGTTCTGGCTGGATCCCTCGCGGCCCAGGATAAAAACCCGTCTTCCCTCTCCGAAGACCAGATCCGGAACCTCATTCGCCAAACCGCCGAAAAGGACATGGAGAACGACAAACGCCAGCGCGATTACACCTACATCCAGCGCGAGGAACAGCACAAACTTGATGGCAAAGGCGAAACAAAGTCCACAGAAATAAAAACTTCCGAGATCATGGAACTCTACGGCGAGCAGGTCGAACGCCTGATCTCCAAAGACGACAAACCGCTCTCCGACAAAGACGCCAAGAAAGAAGAAGAAAAAATCCAGAAGGTGATCGAGAAGCGTAAGAACGAATCCGAGCACGACCGTGAGAAGCACGAAAAGAAAGAAGAAAAAGATCGCGAACAAGGCCGCCAGTTCGTGCGTGAAGTTGCCGACGCCTACAACTTCCACATGGCAGGCATCGAGTCGCTAGCCGGCCGCGACACCTACGTCATCGACGCCGAACCGCGGCCGGGCTACGAACCACATCTGAAAGAAGGCAAGTTCTTGCCCAAATTCCGCTTCCGCGCCTGGATCGACAAAGACGAATCGCAGTGGAAGAAGCTCGACATCCAATGCATCGACACAGTCTCCCTCGGCCTGTTTCTCGCCCGTGTCCACAAGGGCTCGCGTATCGTCATCGAGCAAACCCGCATTAACGACGAAGTCTGGCTGCCGCAGCACATTAACGTGAAGGTGGATGTTCGCCTCGCCCTGCTCAAAAATTTCAACGTCGAAGACGACATCACCTACCGCGATTACAAGAAATTCCGCATCGGCACAAAGATCGTTCCCCTCGGAGAAGCACAATCCCAGCCCTAACCCGCGCCTTACAACCTTACGCTGCCATGAACACGTAGCCCCGGCCCACAAAAAACTCCTCCTGAATGCTCAAGAGGAGTTGAAAAAATCTTTCCCGGAAGCTACCTGCAAGCCTGCATCAAAAGAGCAGTTTCGCCGAGAATTGAATGCTCCGCTGGCTGCCGCCGCCCAACACGGGATTTCCGATGCCAACATCCGTCGTGGCGGTAACCGGCATAAACCCAACATGTCGCCCGGTTGCCGGATCAATCCCAGTCGGGAATTGAGCGCTGCGATTCGGCGCCGCATCGGCAAAGAACGCGGGCATAAGCGGATTTGTGAAGTTGGGATGATTGGTTAAGTTGAAAATGTCGGCCCGCAAGAGCAATTGCAAGCGTTCGGTTAAAGAAGTCGTTTTGCCGAAGGCTAGATCAAAGTCGCGATAGTCAGGTCCGAGCAGCGAGTTTCGTCCCAGATTGCCGTAGTGTCGCGTTCCAGGCTGGCAGGAATCGGCAAATCCATCGTGAAGATTGCGTGGCCAATTGTAGTTGCACGGAACCTGGAAGGAATTCAGATTCAAGAATTGACTGGGGTTTGAATAGTTGTATTGAATTGGCCCCACAACGTCTGGCCGGTCATAAAACTCGGCGCCGCCGCTGTAGTCGTCAATGAAGTTATAGTTCATCGAAAAAGGATGGCCGCTCATATAGGTAAAAACTCCGCTCACCGTCCAGCCACTCCCCATCTTGCCCAGAGCATCCCACTTGGGAAAATCGTAGGTGCTCGACCACACCAACCGGTTGCGCGCGTCGAAATTGGAAGGACCCTTATTCCCCGCGGGATTATTGCTGTCCTGCGGAAACGCCGCGTTTGGAACGTAGTCCTGCGAGTCGCTAGCGGTATCAATCGAATGCGCCCAGGTATATGCGATCTGGTTGTTGAGTCCGTGAAAGTTCCGCTGCTTAAGCGAGGCCTGCAATGAGTGGTAGCTTGAGGTAGCCTCGGCCTCCAGTTCGTTCACGTAAAACGGCTGGAAGGGCTCCAGGGAACTCATCGGCGCCAGGTTCGAGAACTTGCGCAGGAAGCCGTCATTAATGCAATTGCAGCCAAGGTCCGCCGTCGTAATCTGATCCTGCGTAGGCTGATTGAGATCGAGGACGCGCAACAATTTGCGCCCCATGGATCCTGCGTACCCGATCTCCAGGACCGTGTCCCGAACGATCTGGTGTTGCACGTTCAAATTGAAGTTGTATACGTAGGGCGTACGCATGTTCTTGGGAACTGTAGAAACGTCGCTGGTGGCGTCGTTAATGAAAATGGGCAGGTTGGGGGCAAGAGGTATCGCCCGGTTTGGCTTCAGGATCTGCACCGGGGCGTTGGCCACCGGATTGTATGCCGTGCCAATGTTGAACGAATTCAAATAGATCTGGCCGGTAAACGCATCTTGCGAGAAATCATCGTAAAAAACACCGAAGCCAGTGCGCACCACCGTCGTGCCCTTGCCGGTCACGTCCCAGGCCAAGCTAAGGCGAGGAGCAAAATTGTTGTAGTCTTTGTTATATAGAGGATTTCTCGCCACAACCCCGGCCGTCGGATCGTACGCCGTCAATCGCCCTTGGGCTTCGCTGATCACGCCGAAATAGTCCCAGCGCAAACCCAGATTCAGGGTGACTCGGTTGGTCACGCGGAATGAATCCTGGGCGTAGAACGCGTGACTGTTCTGTCTGGCATCGCGGTTGGTGTTGCCCACCTGCTGCCGGCTCGAAAACAGAACAGTGTTGGAAAGCGTCCCTTGTAGAAAATCCGAAAGATTGTTGAAGACCAGAACGCCGCGAGTGCTGAAATCATTGAACGACGTCACTTGCGTACGCCGGAATTCATAGCCTACCTTCAAATTGTGCTTGCCGAAGATCCAACTGTAGTTGTCAAAGAACTGGTAGTTGGTGTCCACGCGATTGCGCGGGTTTGAATATGGGGAGGAACCCAGCGCGGAGAGCTGCCCGAACCGAATCGTTGGCAGTCCAAAATCGTTCGAGTTGGTCACCCCGTTATTAAGTTGCAACGACTGCTCCGGATTCCCGAACACCCCAGCGTCAGCAGGGAAGAAACCATTGCGATAGCGGTTCCATCCGAAGCGGGCCTCATTCGTCTGGTTGGATTTCACCACCGTCAAAAAGCTTAATGACACCAACTGAGTGCGAATTGGGGCGACCGTGTTTGTCCCCGGAAGATTGTTGCCCCCGGCTAGCCCCAGCGGGAAACTCTGCTTGCTGTTGCCGAAAAAGTACCGGCCGCTCAACTGATTCTTCGTGCCAATGTTTTGGTCGATCTTCACGATCGCACTGTCAATGTTATTCGAAATATTGACCGCATCCGCGGAGTTGGGAGCGCCCGCCGCCGCATTCGCCAGATTCACCAGCGGCCATATGTTATTTCCGCCGGAACACCCGCCTTTTGAATTACAAAAGTTGTAGAAATTTAAGATCACCGGATTGATCACCCCCGGCGCTTGTCCTGTAACGCAGCCAATAACCGAAGTGGTGCACTTCGAAGGATCTCCCCCCGGAATCGCGGCGATCGCCTGCGCATAATCGTTCGCGTTGCTGGCGCCGGATGACGTGCTGTTCAGCGTCGGCACCACGTTCAGCGATGTAATCGCCAGACCTTCGCGCTGCCCTTCATAGGCGAAATAAAAGAAAGTCTTGTCCTTTACGATCGGCCCGCCGATCGCGCCTCCGAACTGATTGTTGCGAAACCCATCTTTCTTTTCCGGAGCGAAATTGAAATAGTTGCGCGCGTTCAGAACACTATTGCGGAAGTCCTCGTAAACCGTGCCGTGAATGTTGTTAGTGCCGCTCTTGGTCACAATGTTGACCACGGCTCCGGAGTTCCGTCCGTACTCCGCCTCGAAATTCGACAACACCTTCAGTTCCGCCATCGCGTCCAGCGGCAACACCGTTCCCGGCGCACCAAAAACGCCGCCTTGATTGATCGCCGGCAAGTTGCGATAGCCGTCGTTCATGTCGGTACCATCGAGCAGGAAGTTATTCGCCCGGCCGCGGCTTCCATTGGCGCTGAACAACCCGTAAGAACCTGGAGAATCAGCGGCGCCGTGGGGTTCGCCCGCGGTACCGGGCACCATGATCAACAGTTTCGTATAATCGCGCCCGTTGACCGGCAGATCGACAATCTCCTTTTGCTCAAACTGTCCGCCAAGCGTGTCGCTGGTCGTCTCTACCTGTGGCAGGCTCTCGCCTGAAACCTCCACTCGCTCCGTCACTTGTCCCGGCTTGAGGCTGACGTCCACCCGCCGCTCCGCCGCTACTTCGACGGCGATGCCGCTGGTCACCGAAGTCTGAAATCCGCTCTGCGTGACCGTAACCACGTAATTTCCAATTTGCAGTTCCGTCACGACGAAATTGCCGTCCGTATTGCTCTGCGTCGTGCGCTCTTGCCCCGTGTCCGAATTCATCACTCGGACCGTAGCCCCGGAAACGACCGCACCCGAAGCATCCGTGACCGTCCCCAAAATGGTTCCGCGAAACGTCTGGGCAACCAAGGCCGTTGCCAAAAGAACAACAAAAGCAGCCAGGATCATCCGCAATCTCATCATCGTTCTCCCCTTCCAGCTAAATCATTCCCTGCAGCGTTTCGCTGCTGTGATCGAACTCGCATCCAGTCTAGTGCCATTTTCTTTGCAGAACCGCAAGCCAAATTGTTCCTAGATACCATTGGAGAATTAGCGCGATACCAGAAAACGGCCTCCCAAAGAGGCCTTTTTCAAGAACAGGCATTGTAGCCCATGCCCAGCACAAAGCAAGTGCGAAGCGGGTTACCTTAAAAATGTTGCACAACAGACCGTCACCGCAATCTGGCTAAGAAAGTGAAGACTCGTGCTGGGACGCACTTCCGCCGACGGCACCCCACAGCTGCGGAAAAACTGGCGATTCGGGCCTGTGTATACCTTCATAACCTGCTGAAAAACCAGGATTCACCCGCGTTCTGGGGAGGCCCTGTCAGGAAACAACGGTTTGGAAACGATCGTTTCGGAAGGCCTGACCTGCGAAGGAATTGTTTGGAAACGACCGTCCGGGAATGGCATGTTTGGGAAGGGCCCGACTTCAGTCGGGCCGATTCGCGTCAAAAATGTATCCGCGCTTTAGCGCCTGAGGTAAGCTTTTCGCGTCCTCGACTTTTTCAGGATCCCGCTAGGGCGTGACCTCAAACGCGACGCCGTAGCCGCCCGCGCCGCCAGTGGCCGTGGTGCCGTAAAGGTTTCCCTTACCGTCGAGGACGAGGTTGGCGTCGGGCTGGGCACCGTCGAATCCCAGGAAAGTGTGCAGTGTGGTGAGCTTCCATTTACCCTTGCTTCCGCGGGATAGCTTATAGACTGTGCCGCAGCACTTGCCTCCCGCGATCGTGGTTCCGTAAAGTTCGCCAGCTTTGCCAATCACCACTCCGGCTGCGGGCTCGCCGCTGATCGTGTCTAGAACAGTGAATTTCCAGCCGCCGTGGGCGCCGGGGCTGAGCTGAAAGATGGTGCCGGAAGAGGCGGTACCATACAGATTGCCGGCCTTGTCGCGTGCCAGCGCTCCCACCCCAGGGAATGAGCCATCGCCCTGGTCCTGGAAGTCGTGCAGGATGGTCTCTTTCCAACTCCCGTCAGGCATGGGATGCAACCTGTAAACCGTGCCGCACCCCCCACCGCACCGATTACTGCTGCCACCATGCTCGGTGGTGCCGTAGAGGTTGCCTGTAGGGTCCAGAATTACCCCGGCGAGGGGCCCGGAGCCATCGCCCTTTTCGCCGGTGAAGATGTGCAGCCCGGTCAGGGTCCAGCCGCCAAAGCCGGACGACAGCTCATAGGCCCAGCCGCCTCCGGTTCCAAAAAGGTTGCCCGATGGGTCCATCACTACCCCGGCATACGGCGCCGCCACGCCGTCTTGAGTGAAGCTGTAAAGCACGTTTTCGTCCCAGGTCTCGCCCTCCGGCGTTAGCTCTAGCACCGTGCCGCGTTCGTAGGCCCCGCCAAGCTTGGTTGTTCCATATAGGTTGCCTGCCGTGTCGAAAATCATGCCCGCTGTCGAACTGGATCCGTCGGCGCATCCAGACTGGCTACAGAAGTCGTGCAAATCCGCTAAGGTCCAAGCGCCGCCCGTGCCCGGCGTCAACTCAAATACGGTGCCGCCACCGTATAGTCCCCCGTAATAAGTTGTTCCAAATACGTTGCCACGGTTGCCCACTAGCAAACTGCCCCATAGCGTCCCTCCATCGTTGCCGCCGGTAAAGGCGTGCAGCACTCTGAATTTCGGAGCGCACAACGCCGTTTGCCCGAAGGTCAGGACGAATAACGCCAAGAGCGAAAACATGAAGTTCGTGCGCATCAGATATCCCCTTTCGCCGATGGTCTGGGGGTGGGGCGCGGCGACTACCGCTTGCATTACGGGCCAGCATATCACCGGTCCTGGCAGAGGGGAATCCACGAGTGCGCAAGCCGCCAGCTAAAAGGGAGTCGCGGCTTTCTGCGACACGTTGGATGCAAGGCTACTGTTGAAACATCGCCTGACGGCCGCAACCGCTTTGGTAGCGCCGCGATACTTCAAAATTGTAAGACCGCCCAGCTACATCCTGTTCAACGTGAAGTTCCCTGAACCCGTGCATCCCGAGGTCACCCCCGATAAGGTCCACGTGCCGGTGATCGTATTGTTATTCACTGAGCCATTAAGAACCAGCGTATTGCCCGGGGGCGTTCCCGACGTGATGGTCAATTGGAAGCTGCCGGTGATATTGCCATTGAAGTTCCCGCTCAGCACAAAGGATCCAGTCTGGGTTCCGCCCGAAGTAAAGCACGGGGTCGACGTTGTGAAACTGAGATTCGTGCCGGTCACGGCAGTGCTGTTGCTTTGGCTCAAAGACGTGGTAAATGTCAAATCCTGCGTTCCAGTCAGCGTCGCCGTCCAGTTGCCGCTAACCGTGTTCGAAGAACTCGAACTCCCGCCGCCGCAAGCGGCTAGGATCAGACCAGCGGCCATAACCATTGCGATTCCAAATTGCCTCATATGGGGACTCCTAGCTCGATCCAAACCCAGAGCCCCCCATAAAGTCGCGCCCATCGCGCCAGGAGACGCCAAACCCCTTATCGGAAATGTACGGTATCGAACCAAGTTATCAGCAAAACAAACGCCCAGCCCTAAGGCTGAGCGCTTGAAAATCAAACATGCTGAAAGCTGATCCTAACTCTTCACCTCGTCCCGCTCCACCACTCCATCCTTAATGTAAACCACGCGGTGTGCGTACTCAGCAATGTCATGCTCGTGGGTTACCAGGACGATCGTGTTGCCCTGGGCTTGCAGGCGATCCATCAGGGCCATGATTTCGTTTCCCGTTTGGGAGTCGAGGTTGCCGGTTGGTTCGTCGGCCAGAATGATCGAGGGACGATTTACCAGCGCGCGCGCTATCGCGACTCTTTGGCGCTGGCCGCCGGAGAGCTCGTTGGGTTTGTGCATCATGCGCTCGGCCATGCCCACCGATGCCAATGCCGCTTTCGCCCGCTCCACGCGTTCTTCAGCCGGCACGCCCGCGTAGATCAACGGCAGCTCGACGTTGTGCAGCGCGGTCGCTCGCGCCAGCAGATTAAAAGTTTGAAACACAAAACCAATTTCCTTGTTGCGAATCCGCGCCAGCTCATCATCATCCAGTTCGCTGACCTGCTGGTTATTCAGCCAGTACTGCCCTTTGCTGGGAGTATCCAAACACCCAATCAAATTCATCAAGGTCGACTTCCCCGACCCGCTCGGCCCCATGATTGCGACGTACTCGTTGCGACGGATGTTTAGATTTATGCCTCGCAACGCGTGCACTTGCTGCTCTGAACCCATGTCGTACGTCTTCCATAAATCCAGAGTGCTGATCATGAAAGTTTCTGGGGAGAAGGACACTGCGGGTTGGGAGATGTTGATTACTTCTGCGGTCGCCATTCTTTTCTCCATTTCGTGGTCGGACACTTGCCCGCGCTCCGATCTTTCTGGTTAAGGCTGCTCCCCGCGCCGGCTTTCCATTGGACGAGCCATGGACGCGAAGGTTAGAGCTCTAAGTGCTTTCTTCTTCTTCCTTCTTGGGAGCTGCGTTGTCTACTTTTATGCTGCTGCCGGGACGCAGTGTGCGCAACACTTTGTAACTGCCGGTTACGATCTCGTCGCCCTCTTGTAGTCCTTTGATTACTTCGATATCGGTGGTGCCGGCGATTCCGGTGTCGACCGGGACGAACTCGGCTTTATGGTTGCGCAGTATGAAAACGCCTTGAATTTCCTGCTTGTCTTTTTCTTTCGAGGCGTCGGTCTGCGGGGCTGCCGC
>Ga0207141_10013_pt1 | contig 59640 bp, 65 predicted proteins | sample Alteio_BWMinHeat_5_FD_153553 | JGI IMG/M metagenome (GOLD analysis project Ga0207141, IMG submission 153553) | Enriched cells from forest soil in Barre Woods Harvard Forest LTER site, Petersham, Massachusetts, United States -... | ecosystem: Environmental > Terrestrial > Soil > Temperate forest >... | reverse complement strand
CCCAGACGGCAGTTCTCGCGGACGACCGCATGAGCGTGAGCGAGGAAGTAGTCTCCGATCTTCGCCCCACGGTAAATGACCACGTGCGCGAGCAGCACGGCGTTCTTCCCAATCTCGACGTCTTCGCTTATTACCACATACGGCCCAATATGTGCGCCTTCGCCGACCTTGGCGGAAGGATGAATTAATGCAGTCGGATGAGTTCCTGGCGCGTACCTGGCAACTGGATGGAAAAGAGCGATGGCGCGGGCGAAAGCCAGATACGGATTCCGGCTGCGCAACATGGGCGTTGCGAGGGCAGGGAAGTCTTCGGCGACGAGGACCGCCGATGCTTTCGTCTTGCGGGCCGCAGCCGCGTACTTTGGGTTAGCTACGAAAGTAAGCTGGCCGGGGCCGGCTTGTTCAATTCCGGCGACGTCCGTGATCTCGGCATCGGGCGAACCATTTTCGAGGCGTGCGTCCAGCGCAGAAGCAATCTGTACAAGTTTCATTTGAGTGTCCGCAAGAGCGAGAATGGTGATTGTAATGGAGGCGCAGTCGAAGCGGGGAAGGATCGCAAAGCACCAAGGGGATGCGGACCAGCCCAAACCCGCTGACCGGATTTGCCCCCTCGTTGGCAGCGTGGAAGGGTGCCGGCCCGCATCCCGGATGGGCTCTCCCTTGTATATGAAGGCGTAAAATCGCGAGAAAAAGGCTCAGGAAAACCAAAACTCTTCCTGCTGTAGGTCCATTCGGATAACGATTGCCGGCAGAACAGCGCCATCCGCCGACCTCTTGAATTGATGGGTTAGGTGCACACTAGCGAACTCCTACGATGTCTTGCCGCCGGCGCGGACAAATTGAAGGTCAGGAAGACAAGGCACTGGGGAATCGCGTTTGAAAGTCGAGAAGACCAACCCATTCCGGTGTTACGGTGATGCGCACCATGGTGGAGATCAGACCCCCAAGCTTTTCGACCCAGGCTTGGCCCTGTTCGCGTCCGAAGTATCGTTCAGCAGCTTTGGCGTATTCCGGCACGATTCCGTCAACGGTCTGGAGGCGTGCGCTGCCGCGTATCAAAAGCACTTTGTGCGGAAAGACATTGTCATCGATGGTGAGCGACACTTTTGGATGCTTGGCCAGGGCTTTCAGTTTCGGCGCCTTCGGTGGACTTGCCAGTACCAACTCGTGGCCGTTCCAGTGGAACCAGATAGGAATGACTCGGGGCGTCCCGTCGGTCCAGACATAGGCCAATCGAGCGGGAATCTTCGACTCCAAAAGTTCCTTGGAGGCGGCGTGCTGCAGGAGCCCTAGATCTCCCTGAGTGACTTTGACCGGCATAGTTCGCTCCTTGTGTTGGCCCTGCGCCAATCGCGGTGTTCAATCGATCACAACTCGATTCGGAGAGGATTGTGCGCCTACTCTTAGCGGAGGTCAAGAGTGGGCGGCTATATCTGGCCTGCAGCGGAGTGAACAGGGTCGCGGTGGTGGATGTGAGCAGATAGGCAAATGCTCACTAATCCAACGGGCGGCGGAAAGGGCAAATAAGCCTCGCTTATGCCTTCTATCAACTTAAGCTGCAAAGAGATTTCTGATGATTGTGATAAGAACAATGCATTGGACCGCGGCCTATTCCGGCGCAGCGGGAATATGTTATTTCTTGTGTCGGCGCCCCCATCGGCTTGGAATCGGAGTGTGAGAACCCATCGCCGAGTAGAATGAAATGAATCTGTAGTACTGCGGGAGAATGAGAACTTAGTGGGCTGAACTCCCGACTTCTGAAATTCGAAGTAACGATCGACACCAATCACAATGACCAAAGTCGAAGCAGTTATCCAAGTTTCAAAGTTGGAAAGCGTGAAGACGGCGTTGCACGAAATTGGTATCGAGGGCATGACCGTGCTCGAGGCCCGCGGCCACGGACGGCAGAAAGGGCACACCGAGTTTTATCGCGGCCGGGAATATGCGGTGGATCTTATCCCTAAGATCAAGCTCGAACTCGTGATCGGCGACGCGCTGGTCGAGAAAGTCGTACAGGCCATTTCCGCGGCAGCCCGCACTGGCAAAATCGGCGATGGAAAGATTTTTATTTCTCGCGTGGACGAGATCATTCGGATTCGCAATGATGAGCGCGGCGAGGATGCTCTGTGAGATCTGAAGAACAGGCGCGAGGAGCACATCGAATCAACGAGTCACGAAAAACGCTGCTAAGTGCGTGAGGTTTGGCCCGGATCAAATAATAAAATGACCACGGCAGGCTCATACAGAGGATCGCCGCGCCTCGTGCAAAGAGTTTGTTTCCGTGGGAAATGGCTCTGCGGCCGTTCGCCCAGCGACCGCTGGGGCAAGAGACTGCTCAAGGAAGAAAAAGGGCACAAGGTTCTGTGCCCTTTTCGACTGAAGCGAAGCAGTTTCCTTACTGTCCGATGAACGTCATCCCGTGCGGACTAACCATGCCGGTGACGATGGGTGTGAGATCGCCGGTGTGAGGATCGAGCCGGCCCACAAAAGTCGGTCCTGCAGAATAGGCTTCGCTCGGTCCGAAAAACGGCGCTGTGATGGAGTAAATGGTCTCGCCATCGCGATCCGAAACCAGAATCACGCCTTGCGATGAGCTTGCCAACACCGTGTCGTCAATCTGAGTAGCGTTGCCGCCAGAGGTCAGCGCCAGGTGAAATACGCCCTGATCCTTGAGTCCGGGATGGTGAACGAAGATCAGTTCAGCATCGGCCTGACTGTCTAAGACCAGATCACCCTCCGGATCGCTGATCATGGAATCCGGATCCTGAAGATTGAGTTGAACCGGGTTGCCCGTAGTGATATCCGTTGCCATTGCGTCCCCGAGAATAACCGGCGTGACATCCACGCTATGGCCCCTCAGAGTGGCTTTAACGATGGCCTGCTTGGTATTCGGGTTGTTGGATGGATTGGATGCGCTGATATAAACGTCCTCTCCGACAAACGCTATGTCGTCGTATCCGCCACCGTGGGCTGGTGTCTCGAAGGTATATTTCTTAGAGTGCCAATTCTTGGGATCGATGATTAGCAGGTACGGGTTGGCATCCTCGTTTTGCAAGGCCCACAAGAGGTTGTGTTTCGGGTCCACCTTCAGTCCATCGTTGTGGCCGCGGATTTTCATTTTATGAAGTAATGTTCCGTCCATGGCATACTCGACAATCGTGCTGAAACCAAAAGAACCATCGGGCTTGGCATTGTTGCCGAAGCCAATGAATACGAGATTGTTCCAAACAGTAATTGAGTCGGGCTGGTAGTAAACTTTGGGCACGCTTCGGGCAAACACAGAAACGTTATAGGGAGGTACAGCGGTGACCTGGGCAGAGGCCGTCACTACACCTGCCGTCGCCAGAACCAGTATTCCGCAACTTCCAAGCACCTTGGACCACAAGCTGCTAGCTCGATTCGCATAGATTGATCTCATTGGGGGATCCTCCTCAAAGATTTGAAAGTGGGCACTGAGGGGAGTGTAGGTCTTTGGCCGCCGAGCTTGGTTAAAGACAAGTTAATAATTGGTGTAATTTGTTTTAATTGAACAGCCTCGCACCCGCTCCCCGTGAAGGTGCAAGAAGCGTGGGCGCAATAAAAGATAGGCTGGTTTGTCCACGCCGTAGGCGGTGACTTCGCGCAACGCAATTGCAGACGTCTAATACTTTACGATTGCGGCGAACGACTTTGCGTCGAGGCTCGCGCCACCGACCAAGGCGCCGTCGATTTCTTCTTCTGCCATGAGTGCCTTGGCATTGTCAGGCTTTACCGATCCACCGTAGAGAATGCGCAGATTTTCTGCGAACGGCTCGCCGAAAGTTTTGGCAGCCTCTCCCCGGATCAAACTATGGGACTCGGCGGCCATTTGCGGGGTGGCTGTTTTGCCTGTTCCAATGGCCCAAACCGGTTCGTAGGCGACTACCATCTTCCCAGCTTTCTTGGCGGACACGGCGTGAAAGGCGCGCAAACATTGACGGCGGAGTACGTCCTCGGTCAATCCGGCTTCGCGTTCCTCCAGGACTTCGCCCACGCAGACAATAGGAGTGAGTCCGGCTTCAAGGGAGGCTTTCAGCTTGAAATTGACCATGTCATCGGTTTCGCCGAAATACTGCCGGCGCTCGGAATGGCCGATGATCGCGTGGGTGCAGCCGACTGCAAGCAGCATACCGGGGCAGACTTCGCCTGTATAAGCGCCTTCTTTCTCCCAGTATAGGTTTTGCGCCCCGATGGCCACGTTCGATCCCTTGACAGCTTCCGCTGCGCCGCAGAGATCGATGTAAGGCGGGCAGACGACGATTTCGTCGCGGTCATGATTCGCAACCAAAGGAAGAAAATCCCGAAAAAACTCCAGAGCCTGGTCGGGAACCTTATACATCTTCCAGTTAGCGGCGATTAGTCTCTTGCGAGGCATGAGTTCCTTTCCGACGGCCGTCTTATCAACGCTTGTCGGTCAGCGCTTCCACCCCGGGAAGCTTTTTCCCTTCCAGGAATTCGAGAGAAGCGCCGCCGCCGGTGGAGATGTGCGTCATCTTGTCGGCGACCCCAGCTGCGTGCACGGCCGAAACCGAGTCGCCGCCACCCACAATCGAAATCGCACCCGCATTCTCCGCAATCGCCCGCGCAACCTTAAACGTTCCCTTGCTAAACGGCGAGACTTCGAACACGCCCATGGGGCCGTTCCAGATGATGGTGCGGGCTCGCGAAACCTCTTCCGAGAAGAGTTCCACAGTTTGCGGTCCGATATCGAGGCCCATCATGTTGGACGGGATCGGCTGTCCGCTGTTCACAATGTGGACCACGGCGTTGACCTCAATTCTGTCGGCGACGACGTGATCGACCGGTAACAGGAACTTCAGCTTATGATTCTTGGCCTCGCGCATCAGATCGCGGGCCAGGTCGAGCTTGTCTTCCTCGACACGTGACTTGCCAACCTGCTCGCCCTGAGCTTTCAGGAATGTATAAGCCATGGCCCCGCCGATGAGTAGGGTATCAACTTTGCTCATCAGGTTTCGGATGACGTCGATCTTGTCGCTCACTTTCGCGCCGCCCAGGATAGCGATGAAAGGTTCCTCGGGATCCTGAAGGGCTTTGCCGAGGTAGCGGAGTTCTTTCTCCATAAGCAGTCCGGCAGCGGATTTCTTAACAAACTTTGTAACGCCAACGGTAGAGGCGTGGGCACGGTGCGCGGTCCCGAAAGCATCGTTCACGTAGTAGTCGGCGAGGTTGGCGAGTTGCCTCGAGAACTTCTCATCATTGGCCTCTTCTTCAGGATGAAAGCGAAGGTTTTCCAGAAGCAGGGTCTGTCCTTTTTCCAGCTTGCCGGCTATTTCTTCGGCTTCCGGGCCGACACACTCGGGAGAGAATCCGACGTTCTCTCCGCGGGCCAGCTCCTTGTCAAGCAGCATGCGAAGACGCTCGGCCACTGGTTTGAGACTCAACTTGGGATTAGGTTTGCCCTTGGGACGGCCGAGATGGGAAGTGAGGATCAGCCGCGCCCCATGACGCAGCGCGTACTCGATCGTTGGAAGCGTTTCGCGGATGCGGGTATCGTCCATGACCCGGCCGTCTTCCATGGGCACATTGAAATCAACGCGCATGAGAATGCGATTATCGTTGAGTGGCAGATCGCGGATGGAAAGCTTCGGCATTATCGGATCCTTAGGGTAACAGCACCGTGCACGCGGCGAGCGTAGGGTGCCCTCGCGACGTCCGGCAAGCCTGCCCCGAGCGAAGCCGAGGGGAGGCCGGCGCTACAAAAGCTCACAGGCCTTTCTTACCGATGAAGTTGATCAGATCACGGACGCGGCACGAATATCCCCACTCATTGTCATACCAGGAAATCACCTTGACCAAAGTTCCTCCGACTACGAGAGTCATCGGCGCATCCACGATCGAGGAGCGCGAGTCTCCGCGGAAATCGGCCGAGACCAATTCGTTTTCTTCGTATCCCAAATAGCCCTTGAGTTGACCCTCTTGTGACGCTTTTTTCAGGGCGGCGTTGACCTCTTCCCTGGAAGTCTTTTTCTCGACCTGCGCGACCAGGTCGACAACCGAGACATTGGGCGTTGGAACGCGCATGGCGAACCCGTCCAACTTGCCCGCCATCTCAGGAATAACAAGCTTTAGCGCCTTAGCAGCCCCGGTCGAGGTCGGAATCATAGAGAGCGCTGCGGCCCGGGCTCGGCGCAAGTCTTTGTGAGGAAAATCCAAAATTACCTGGTCGTTAGTGTAAGAGTGAATGGTCGTCATGGTCCCGAGAAGTATCTTGAAATTGTCGTGCACGACTTTCACGATGGGCGCCAGGCAATTGGTAGTACATGACGCGTTCGAGATGATGTGATGCTTCGCTGCATCATAAACCTGTTCGTTGACGCCGAGCACCAACGTGACATCTTCATTCTTGGCCGGAGCGGAGATAATGACTTTCTTGACCGGCCCGCGCATATGCTTCCTGGCATCGTTGGCGTCGGTGAAATGGCCGGTGGATTCAAGAATGACTTGGGCGCCGACGGAGTCCCACGGGAGTTTGGCCGGATCTCGTTCCGCGAAAACCTTGAAGGTCTTGTTGTCTACGGTGATGCTATCGGCTCCAGCGGAGATCTGATTGTGCAGGTTGCCGAGAATGGAGTCGTACTTCAGCAGGTGCGCGAGCGTCTTCGGGTTGGTCAGATCGTTGACGGCGACGAATTCGATATTGGGATCGTTGAGCGAAGCGCGCATCACGTTGCGCCCGATGCGTCCGAAGCCGTTAATGCCTACTTTAATAGCCATCTTGCCTCCGAGAGGATGATGAAGATACGACTGAAAAGAATGCGGGGCCGGGAATAGAAAATGTTAACAGGGAAAGAGGAGCGCAGCAAATCCAACAGGTGTCAAATGGCGCCATGTGTCAGATTAAGGATGTGACTTGAAGGCACTGATCTCAATGTAGACGTTCTTCTTGCTCCAGAAGGGAATTCGCGCCAGCCAGTACTTCTTTTCAACCGCTTCGCGCGCGTGCTGCCACTCTTCGGTTGGGAGTATCCGTGCTGTGGCCTCGAACTCCGGCCCGGTGATTTTGCCCCGGACGGTGCAAGGCGCTACTCGCACCTGGGGATTATTCCGGATGCGCTTGTATTTCCCGGAATCGCTGCGCGTCTTCACATACAGCTTTTCGTCGTCTTCCCCAAACCAGACCGGCGTAGATACGGCAGCACCGCTCCTGCGGGAAGTAACGAGGCAGATGTATTTCTGGCCCCGAATCTCGGGCGGGACGGGCATGGCCATATTGTACGGGAATAGAGGGCCGTCGTCTGAGTAATGCTGTGCGAAGCCACACTCTAAAAGTGTTTTGCGAAGCCAATCGCCGAGGATGCCCTAACAGGCTTGGTACGTTTGTGACGGCATACGTTGCCCGCAAGGCTCCGGGTGTGTTACAAGCCAGAGATGCGCAAATGGATGAGCGAGCGCCTAAAGCGCCGCAAAAAGGAGCCGGAGAAAGCAGGATCTGAGGCCGCGCCGGCCCCCCTGCAGCCAGCTTTTTACGACACGGAACCGACGCAACCAGCGCCTCCAATCGAAGCGAGCGAGCCAGATACGGTGCCTCTGCAGCCGGAGGCAGCAGAGCAACTGCCGCCGGCAGAGTCACGCGCCGTTAAGCCACACCAGGCAGCAGATGGAGATGTTGCCAAACGCCGCCGGCGGCGAGGCCGGGGCGGTCGCGGCCGAGGCCGCAACGGTGCTGCTCAGGTAGAAGCCGCGACGACCGGCCGCGAGCCAGCCAGTTCGGTGCAGCCCGAAGCGGGATCATCGGCGGTCGCAGTCCGGCAAAGTCATGGGACCAGAGCTATACCAGCCTCGCCCGAGGTTGCGGCGTCGCGTCCTTCTAAAGGGGTGGTTGTGCTGGCGATCGGGTTACCCGGATCAGGCAAAAGTTCATGGTTCAAACGCCACAACATTGCTCCACTTTCGAGCGATCTGTTGCGCGCGCTTCTATTTGACGACCCCACGGAGCAACGGTTCCAGGATCTGGTCTTTTCCAACTTGCGTTCTATGTTGAAGGCGCGCTTGATCGCGCGGCGTCCGATGAATCACGTGGACGCCACCAACCTTTCACCTCACGAGCGCAGCGGATGGATCAAGCTGGCCAAGGATTACGGCTACGAAGTGCAGGCCGTATTCTTTGATGTGCCTGTGGAGATTTGCCTGGAACGCAACCAGCGGCGCGACCGCAAAGTGCCGGAAGACGCAATGCGGCGCATGGCGGGGAAACTGAAGCAGCCGACGTTTGAGGAGGGATTTTCGAAGATCACCGTGGTGAGGGTGAAGCAAAAAGATTGACGACTGTTAGTCTTGCTCGCAGAAATATCGTGACTGCGTTATTCCTTTAGATAGGGCAGCAACTCCCTAAATGCGGGCGCGCCCGAGGAGCGCAGCATTTCGTAGATGATCATTTCGGTAGACGAAATCAACGCGCCAGCCGCGCACATGCGTTCCAGACCGACCTTCCAATTCCACTCGGTTCGCGAACTCACCGCATCTGAAGCTACGTGGACGATGTAGCCTTCGCGCAAAGCTGCCAGCGCCGTCTGGGTCACGCAGATGTGACTCTCGATTCCACACAGCAAGACAGTGTTGCGATTTCCGGGCAATCGTTTTAGCTGAGAACAAAAGGCATCGCTGCCGAAGCAGGAAAATATGTGTTTATCGATGGCCTCGGTCTCAGGCAGGAGAGAAGCAATCTCCGGCACAGTATGGCCGAGTCCTTTGGCATATTGCGTGGTCATGAGGGCCGGAAGTTTCAAGATGCCCGCGAGCCGAACAAGCAACTGGCAGTTCTTCAGCAGTTGTTCCTTTTGAAAAATTGGTGGCAGCAGTTTCTCCTGGATATCGATCACGAGCAGGGCGCAGCGGTCGGCCTCAAGAGGACTGCGCGCGATTTCGCTGTAATCACTAGCCAGCGGAGTGATGTTGCCAAGGGCGGTAACCATGAGTGTTCTCCTGAATGAATCTTAAACCGTCAACTTGGGAAAAAACAGGCCATCGGACGGCGAAACGGAGACGGCCAGAGGCTCTCTCGCAGTTGTTGACCACAATGCGCGGAGGCCCATAGAATCAGAACGGCAGATTTTTTCGTCCGATAAGCCCACTGCCCCCTCGTTCAATGGTAGGACACCTGCCTCTGGAGCAGGTTATCGGGGTTCGAATCCCTGGGGGGCAGCCAAATCTCTGGCGACTTCGAAGAGTATTTTACGGCGGACCGTTTTCCTATGGTGCGTTTCGGGAGCTACTGCATTTCACAGGAAGCTCGAAATTAGCATCAAGGACTCTTGGACCCTGAAGAGCAGCAATAGAAAAGTTGCAGCGAGCCTTCCGCGTAACGCTGCCAGTCTTGACGACCGTTATTTCAGGTACGAAACCGAAGACCTTCGCGTTTGCGTAGTCACAGCGCTCCTACGACTCACCGCTCGCAGGGCCACAACGACGGAGCTAACGATACAAGAGCCAATCACTAAAGGCAGACCACTCAAAAATAACCCGCCGAGCAGCTCAACCGTGCCTTCAAGCATTCAGACCTTCCCGTACCTAGATTTCAATCTCCCAATTGGGTGACCGGATGATTAGCCGGCGCGTACATCAGGAAAAATATGCGGACCCGCGAACAACTGATAGAAAGATAAGGCTTCCGCGCCCGCCACAAATCCGAAGGTCTGGTTGGTGCACGTGCTCACCTTGTCGGCAGATGGGGAAGGGTCGTCCATAGAGCGTCCACCCTCGTACTGCATCGAGTTCGACTCGCCTCTGCATGCTCTACCGATTAGATGCAGCAGCTTTCAAAATCAGATCAAGGCAAGGGCTCTGAATTTTGTAATGAAATGCAAAGTTTCTTGGCAACGCGGGAAGGTGTCGAACATATCGAGAAGATCCAAGTGAATGGGCGAGGCACAAGCAGGAGAGTTGACGACACTGCTTCCGTAGCACTCACCTGTGCTGCGCCCCGTAGCCATCGTTGCCGGACGGCCGAAGATGCGGTTCTCCGGAATTGGTCTGAGTTGCCACGGGGTTCGGCAAGTGAGGACGCAGCAGGGTTTCGACTTGCATCCAAATTTTACGATCACATTCGATTTCAGTGTGGCCCTTGCTCAAAAGACGGCCGCGCCAAGAGAACCCGCGACACTCTGCGGGCTCCCCTTTGTACTCCCACCGGAAATTACCAAGGATCGTTGTCTGCGCCGGATCGGCGGGCACAATTTGTCGCCGCCCATGAATTAAGCCGTGGGTCTGGTAGAAATTCACCGCTTGGAGGACGTTCGGCGGTATCAGCCAATCGTTCTGAAAAGGCTTTGCCACGCTATCTATTTGCACTGTCAGTGTGACCGGGATCCCCGCCCTCTCCAGTTTCCGCGACATCGCGACGACAGCCGAAGCGCCCCAACTGTGGCCGAAAAGCAATATGTGAGCGCGCCGCTTCTCGTCGGCCGATAATCTGCCATCTACGTTCGATCCTAGTTGCTTGAGGATAGTGTTGTACGCCTCCGCGAGCTTGCGGTTTTCAAACAGGCCGAAGTAAACGTCCTTGGGGTACTGCTGACGCAGGTCCTGGATCACGTGAACTTCGGGGTGGTGCGGCTCATCATGACGGACAAAACCTCCCAGAAAGCCGACGACAATGACTCGCGGGGTAGTTTGACTCGAAGGCAAAACAACTGATGATGCCGAAGAAGCCTCGGAGCCGGGGCTCGCAGCATGTCCTGGCAGAGTCACGCTCAAGGTACATATTAGAGCAATCAGGCAGCCTGTAATCGCGGTTTGTGATCTTGCCCGGAAAGCTACGGCTCCGCCTCTGACGACGCGTTTGAAACTGAACCTGTTGCGGAAGCCTTGTTGCACACATCCTCTTTGCGGGGGAGAACACTGCGCGCCACTATTCTAGTCCACAAGGCTGGGTACGGCGCAAGTTAGAGTCGACATCCCGAGGGCCCGGGCACGGGGACCCCTGCTAGTAAGCGTAAACCTTGAGCAGCGCGAAGACTATCACGCCGGTCATCGAAACATAAAGCCAGATGGGGAAGGTAAACCGTGCGATGCGTCGGTGCATGGCAAAGCGGCCGCTGATTGAGAAGAATAACGTCGTCAATACGAGGGGCAGTGCGACAATTGACAGGAAGATGTGGCTAGCCAAAATGGAGAGATAGACAGTACGAACTGCTCCGTGGCCCGGGAAGTGCGTATCACCGTGGAGGGCGTGGTTGACGATATAGCTGACCAGAAACAGCGAAGAGAATCCAAACGCCAGCAACATACTTGTACGGTGGGCTTGCCGCTGTCCGTGCCTGATGAAGTGCAGACCTACAGAGAGCGCAATCGCACTCAATCCATTCAGCAACGCATTGAGCGTCGGCAGGAAGGTCCAGTGCCCCGCAAATTGGGCCGAGGCCTGGTGTACGTAGAGCAGCCATAGCAGGAATGAGACTGCGGCAGCGCTGACTACAATAATTGCTCCCAACACCGTACGCGGGTTGGTCCTTGCCTGTTCCATGCAGCCATTAGACCATATAAAGTTCTGCGCATCACCAGGTATGCGACAGTCATCACTGCGATTCACTTTCCAGCGCGCAATGCTCGCCCAGGGCGTGGCGGTTTTTATGGAAATGCTCTCACGCCACCAGAGTTTTCGCTGCTTGCCTTGATCCCCTCCGCTTTAACCGGTTCCGGCTTCTTCCTGTCGAGGGCTGGCCGGGACAGGTGGAGATTGAGCGCTTGCTCTAACTGAGCCATAAGGGTTCGCAGGTTCTCATCGCCGGCGTCTAAGACGGCGCGTAGCTCCGCACTTGCTGTCATCGCCTGCTGGTAGGCGTCGCGAGCCTGAGACAAGAGATCTACGTGCTGCATAAACGCTGTGGCTGACTTACGGAAATTTTCTACTGCGCCTGTATATGTTGACATGAAGCCATCACCTTTTTCCAACATTTGCTTCCACTCCTCGGAGTTTTTATTTTGCGGCACTAGGGCGGGCCAGATCGGCATTATGACCTTGCTCGCTCAGAGGGTCAAACTCGTCTTCATCGCAACAAAGAGTAAGTTTGGCAAGAATCCCTGATCCATCGATTGTTACGCTCAGAGCCACAGATTTCGACGGACTACCGCTCCCAAACGTGCTTTCAGCCCTGTTGCCTCGGCTGTCCTGTGTTCCGCTGCGGTATCTTCTGATGTTTTCGCCTTGTCCTTTGTGCTCCCTACCGATTCTTTTTCTTTCAGCGCGTCCGCCTGCGGCTTCTGCTGCGCGGCGACACTGTACTGATGCGCGAGAAGTCTTTGTGAGATCTCCTTCCACGTGGCCGGGCCGGCGTTGCCTGATATGATCTCGCAGATCTCGTTGACACCCTGGTCAGCCCTCGACTTCTCCGGTTGGCTGCGACCTGCAGCAGTGTCTTGGGGGTCGAGAAAGCTGAACAGAATGACCCCACAATGATTGCAGAACTGGCTGCCTTGAGGATTGGAATGTTTACACGAAAGGCAGATCGACTTTGCCTGATTTCTGATAGCCTTGCCCGTTTCATTGTTTTGGGGTTCGGCGTCAGGATTCATGCTAGTTCGGGAAGCATAGTTGACGAGGGTCTCGACTAATCGCGCCAGTAGCTGCAATGCGGTGGCATGCCTATCGGTAAATTTGTTCGGTTCATTGGAAAGAACTTCAAGGACGCCAGCCACACTTTGCCCGTTGAAGATAGGCACGGCCAGAATCGAGCGTATTCCCAGTTCGATGCAACTCGAACCATCAACTCGTGGGTCGGTTTCGGTATCGTCGCAGCGTACGACATCTGCGGTCCGCACACAGGTCGCCGTGAACCCGGTATCGACGTTCAAGCGCGTACCGACCGGCGGCCCTAGCTCACCCGAGCAGGCAAGGCAGGACATAATTTTTCCGGCAGAAAGAACCAAGGCGGCGCCACTCGCGCCGGTGGCAAGTTGCGCGCTGCGAGTTATCTCATCAAGGGCCTTGGAGTCGAAAGCAGGACTTGAAGCTTGTGGACTGATGCAGCCTTTCTCCGCGATGCTGAAATATTTTGTAGCAACCATAACCCCACCAGCGTTAACCTTCAGAACACGGAATTGTACACCCCGTTGGCTCGTTCCGGGACACCTGAAAGGGCATGTTGATGAGTTGGAAATTCAGACTAAAGCTTGCTTAGGAAATCCACAATCTCGGGTTGGCTCCATTCGACGGGACCGATAAACTTGCGACGCACAATCCCACCGCGATCGATGATGTAGGTCTCCGGCCACTTGAAGGTGCCGTATAGATTGCTGGTCTTCTGGTCGGGATCACGCACCGTCAGGAAATCAACTTTGTAATCTTTCAGGAATTTGTGATAGGCGTCCCCATCAACATCTATGCTTATCCCAACGACAGATACACCCTTATCCTTAAACCGTTGCTGCAACTGTACCAGGGACGGCATCTCTTCCACACAGGGCCCGCACCAGGTCGCCCAGAAGTTCAGGACTACGACTTTTCCGCGGAGTTCGCTGAGCGAGACCTTGCGGTCGGCGTCTTGGACGGTAAACTCGGGAGCTGCAGTCCCAATGCGAGGTGGTCGGGAACCACGGTAGCAGCCGACAACGAGAACTGTAAAGATGGCTAAGAGAACTGAGGCACGTCGCACGAAGCTATAATATCTGATTCAAGTTATGGCGCAATATCCAGTGTCGGAGCGGCCGATGGTGTCGGTGATTGTGCCGGCGCGCAACGAAGAAGTTTGCCTCGGTACGTGCCTGGAATCGTTGGTCGTGCAAACTGGGGTGGACTTCGAAATCATCGTGGTGGATGACGGGTCGGCCGACCGTACCCGCGAGATTGCGGAATCCTTTCCGGGCGTTCGAGTGGTTAATCCGGGATCTTTGCCGCCGGGCTGGACTGGTAAGAACAATGCCATCGTCGCTGGCGCAGCAACGGCGCGGGGCGAGTGGTTGTTGTTTACTGACGCGGATACGGTGCATCGTGTCGGGTCTTTGGAGCGCGCCTTGGCGGAAGCGCAGCAGAGGAGAGCGGCTTTGCTTTCATATTCTCCCGAACAGGAAGTCCACGGGTTTTGGGAAAAGGCTGTGATGCCGGTGATCTTTGCTGAACTCGCCTCGGTTTACCGCCCGTCGCAGGTAAGTGATCCAGCCTCTCCCGCAGCCGCTGCCAACGGGCAATACATCCTGGCTTCTCGAGAAGCGTATGACGCTGTGGGTGGGCATGCAGCGGTTGCCACCAGCTTGCTGGAGGATGTAGCTCTGGCCCGGGCGGTGAAGGCTTCCGGCCGCAGGATATTCTTTCGCTACGGCGGCGATGCCGTGCGAACCCGCATGTATCGCAGCTTTGCTCAACTGCGCGAGGGCTGGATTAAGAACTTGGCGCTTCTTTTTCGCTCTCCGGTGCGACTGGCAGTGTTGCGTTTTACGGAGTTTGTGCTGATCGTGGGCAGCGCGGTGGTGGCTTTCTTAATGGAACTAAGAGGACGAACCGTGGCATCTGTTGCAGTAGGAGTTTTCACCGTTACTTTGGCGGCTATGCTTCTCCAAAGAATCCGCAAAGCGCATTTTTCCTGGGATGCAAACGTTTTGGCCTTGATTGGCCTGCCGATATTTTCATACCTGCTGTTGCGCTCGAAAGCCGCTTATCAGAAGGGAACCATTTCATGGAAGGGAAGACAGTATGCGGGAAGCTTGAATCCCGCGATTTCGGATGAAGTGCTGGCAAGACGCCGGGGCCATTCAAGTCGAGCTACTTCAACTCAAGGGCAAACATGGTTTATCTGACGCGTAAAGCTGAATTTTCTGCCTCGCACTTTTATCACAATCCGGAGTTTTCGCCGGAGGAGAACCAGCGCATCTTCGGAAAATGCAATAACCCCAATGGCCACGGGCACAACTACACGCTCGAAGTTACGGTGAAGGGGGAAGTGGATCCGCGTTCCGGTTTCGTCGTGGATCTGAAGCTGTTGAAGGAAACGATGAGCAGGGAAGTATTGGACGCCTTCGACCACCGTTTTCTGAATAAGGAGGTTCCCGAGTTTTTCACCCAAATCCCGACCACAGAGAACATGGCGATCGCTATCTGGCAACGCCTGTCGCCGAAGTTGAAGGCTGCACGGCTGCACCGCGTGCGAGTGTACGAGACGCCCGACTTGTTCGTCGATTTCTATGGGGAAAAATGAAGGCATACCTGACGCGGCGGTACATGTTTTCGGCTTCCCATCGACTGCATAGCGAGGCCATGTCGGAGGCCGAGAATGCCGCGACTTACGGCAAGTGCAACAATCCCTACGGACACGGCCACAACTACACGCTTGAAGTCACGGTGAGCGGTCCGGTTGATGAGAGCACGGGCATGGTTTGTAATCTGGTGGATCTGGATGGTTTTGTACAGCGCGAAATACTCGAGCGCTTTGATCATGAAAACCTGAACACCCTGGCGGACTTCGCGGGAACCGTCCCCACCACGGAAAACCTATGCATCGTCGTCTACGATATTTTGCAGCGGGGGTTCCAGCAGGCGCATCTGGAAAGAGTGCGGTTCGAAGAGACTATGATGAACGCCTTCGAATACTGGCGGGAGAACCGAGTAATTGAGTAATCGCGCAGTTGTGAAATCAGGAGACCATGACAACCTCTGTTGAAACAACGACCTTGACGAGTGCCAGCTTTGAAGATCTGGTGCGCGAGATGATCGTTCGCCTGGGTGAAGATCCTACGCGAGAAGGCCTGGCACGCACACCTAACCGCGTCCGCCGCGCTTACGAATATCTGACCAAAGGCTACAAGGAAGATGCCGAAGCCATGCTCAAGAAGGCGTTGTTCACTGTGACCTACGACGAGATGGTAATCGTCAAAGACGTGGAGATGTTCAGCTTGTGTGAGCACCACATGTTGCCTTTTTTTGGCAAGGTGCACGTGGCCTATATTCCGAATGGCAAGGTTATCGGTCTGAGCAAAATTCCCCGGCTGATCGAAATCTTTTCGCGTCGCTTACAGATACAGGAAAGACTCACCACTCAGATTGCGGAGACTATTCAGAAAGCCATCGAACCGCAGGGGGTGGGCGTGGTAATCGAAGCGCGCCATCTCTGCATGATGATGCGCGGGGTGGAGAAACAGCACTCGGCGGCGGTTACCTCATCCATGCTGGGCTGCTTCCGGGATGAGCAGAATACCAGGACGGAGTTTCTGGCCCTGATCCGCAACCGGCCGAACGGGGTCTAAGGGTGAAGGGTTTCGTGGAATGCCTAGAAAAATAACTCGGGCGAGACGTGGAACCTCCGGCTGAGCCTGCGAATGTGTTCGGTGGTAAGTCGGCGCCTGCCATTCAATACTTCGGAGACGATGCTGGGTGTGCCAAAGACATCGACGAGATCTTTTTGCTTCAGGCGGTTCGCCTCAATCAGTTCTTCCAAGGCTTCAATGCCAGTGGCTGGCTTCAAGGCATAGTGCTTTTCCTCAAAATCTTCGATCAATAGGGTCAGGAGTTCAGCCAAACGCTGCTCTGCCGGGGTAAGCTTTTCCGGCTTGTGGTCGAGTTCTTCGAGCAGGGCCGTGTAGTGCTCGTTCTCTTTCTCGCTGTGGATGACCGCAGGCAACGTCTTGGCGAGGAGAGTCGCGTATTCTGGCCGGCTGGTTGCAGTGCTCATTGCTTCCATCCCTCTCGATCGTATCCCGCGTGAGTCAGCACACGCCGAATGTATACACGCTGAAATCTGTAGTTGATCTCGGTGATGAGACGGTACCGGTTGCCCTTAATGTCGAATACCGTCCATCGTTTCACCAAGTCCGCGGTGGCGAAAGTCTTCCGAACATCGGTTAAAGTTTGCCACGATGCTCTCTTGGCGATGCGAAACCAAACATCCAAAGGAGCTTCGAGATCTGCATGTCGAGTCGCTGCTTCCTTGAGCTTCTTGCGGCTGATGATGTGCAATATGCTCCAGCTAATATTCGCATGTTGCGAACTTCATTGTAGTTCGCAAACTGCGAATATGTCAAATGATTTTTACAGAACCATGGTGAACCTGCACAGGCGTGGACGCCCGCGCCAACCATTCGCCGCTAGAACGCATCAATCCCGGTCACGCTCTGCCCGATGATCAGGGTGTGAATGTCGTGCGTTCCCTCGTAGGTCTTTACTGATTCCAGGTTCATCATGTGGCGCATGAGCGGGTACTCGTCGGCGACGCCGTTGGCTCCCAGAATGTCGCGGCCCATGCGGGCGCACTCCAGCGCCATCCACACATTGTTTCGTTTGGCCATTGAAACGTGCTGGAATCCGGCTTTGTCCTGGTCTTTGAGGCGTCCCACCTGCAACACGAGCAATTGGCCTTTGGTGATTTCGTTGATCATCCAAGTGAGCTTCTCCTGAACCAATTGGTGCGAGGCGATCGGTTTGTCGTGGAACTGCTTACGCAACTGCGCGTATTGAAGGGCGCAATCGTAGCAGGCCATGGCTGCGCCGATGCCACCCCAGGCGATTCCGTAGCGGGCCTGATTGAGACACATCAGCGGGGACTTGAGGCCGCCACTTTTTGGAAGGACGTTGGACTCGGGAATATGGACATCCTGCATCGACAAGCCTGACGTCACCGAAGCGCGCAGCGACCACTTGCCGTGGATGTCTTTGGCGCTGAAACCGGGGCGATCGGTTTCAACCAGAAATCCTCGGATCTGGTTGTCTTCGTCCTCCACTTTGGCCCAGACCACGGCGATGTCAGCGATGGAGCCTGAGGTGATCCACATCTTTTCGCCGTTGAGAATGTATTCTTTCCCGACCTTACGGGCACGAGTGCGCATGCCGCCTGGATTTGAACCGAAGTCGGGTTCCGTGAGCCCGAAACAGCCGAGTTTGTCCCCTTTCTGCAGAGCCGATAGCCAGGTTTGTTTCTGTTCTTCGCTGCCAAACGCATAGATCGGATACATCACCAGCGCGGACTGCACGCTCACGAACGAACGTATCCCTGAATCGCCGCGTTCCAACTCCTGCATTACCAGGCCGTATTCGACGTTCGACATTCCGGCGCAACCATAGCCTTTCAGGCTGGCCCCGTAGAAGCCGAGGTCGGCCATGGGCTTGACTAGTTCGCGTGGGAAGCGGCTAGCGCGATTGCACTCTTCGATGATGGGAATGAGGTTGTCTTCGATAAACCTCCGGGAAGTATCGCGGACCAGTCGCTCGTCGTCGCTGAGTAGCGCGTCAAACCCGATGAAGTCCACGCCTCGAAACTTTAGTGCCATGAGATTCTCTTTCTATTTCGGCCTGCAAAACAGGGGCAGCGTATAAGGAAGAAGGGACCTTCCAACCTAACAAAGGGCTAGGAACGCGTCAAACGAGATTGGAGCCAAATTCTTGAGCATTGAGGTCACTGCGCACACAGAAAGCTGTGCAGTTCGCCTGGAAGCAGCTATACCGTGAGTGCAACAGTGCTTTACAAGCTTTTTGCAAATCGCGGACAATGCGCGGCGCTGGCATGCATCTAACTCCTCAAGTCACAGGAGGCATCGCAAATCACAATATGACTTTGACGCACAAAACCAGGGCATGGCAGGCGATGCTTCTTTGCGCAACGTTAGTGCTTCCCCTGTGTCTCACGGCCGCGGCAGTTGATACAGTTGCTAATGGAGCCTCGTTAGATCACGGATTCAGCCTGCTTTACAATCTCGACTTCGCCCGGGCCCATCAAGTCTTTCTGTCCTTCCAGAAGGAGCACCCAGATAACCCTATGGGTGCGGTATGCGATGCTGCGGGGTTTCTTTTCTCGGAATTTAATAGACTGGGCGTGCTGGAAGCACAGTTTTACGCGGACGACCAATCATTCGCCGCGCGCAAGAGGCTCACGCCTGACGCCACCATCCGCGATCGCTTCTACGCGGCCCTGAATGAGGCGGACAGCCGGGCCCATTCACGTCTAACCAAGAACCCCAAAGATCGTGACGCTTTGCTGGCCCTCACGATGTCGTCCGGGCTCAAGGCTGACTACGCGGGATTAATCGAAAAGCGCAATGTGGCCTCGCTGCACTACACAAAAGAGGCTACAGCCTGGGCGAACCAACTGCTCTCGGTGGACCGGGAATGCTATGACGCTCATCTGGCTACAGGTGTAAGCCAATATATTATCGGCAGTATGGCGGCGCCGATTCGTTGGCTGGTGCGGTTAGGCGGTATCTCCGCTGATAAGCAAAAGGGAATCGCCGAGTTGCAATTGACCGCCGAGCGCGGCCACTATCTTGCGCCTTTCGCCCGCATCCTATTGGCCATCGCTTACGTGCGGGAGAAAGATAAACCGCGGGCGCGCGCGCTCCTGATTTCGCTGCGGGATGAGTTTCCACAGAACCCTTTATTTACCCAGGAGATCGCGCATTTGGACACTCAGCCCCTATCTGGGAACCGGCCCTAAGTCTAAGTTTTGCTCTGGGATTCATCAGAAATTTACAATTGTGTAACCATCCTGTAATAATTGACGCACAGCCTAATAAATGAACTCAATTCTTATGAGGAGGAATCATCGCGTGATTCGTCGCATCGGGCTTTTGTGTCTCGCCCTGTCCGTCCCTGCGGTGGCACAGACCACACTGAACGGGGCCGGCGCAACGTTCCCTTATCCCATGTATTCAAAGTGGTTCAGCAAGTACCATGATGCTCATCCTGACATTCAGTTCAACTACCAGTCGATAGGAAGCGGAGGCGGTATTCGTCAAGTCTTGGCTGGGACCGTGGACTTTGGCGCCAGCGATGGCCCCATGAGCGACGAACAGTTGGCCCAGTCAAAAACCAAGATCCTGCACGTCCCAACCGTGTTAGGCGCTGTCGTTCCTGCCTACAACGTTTCCGGCGTTAGCGGAGAAATCAAGTTTACCCCGGAGGTGCTGGTGGGGATCTTTATGGGTAAGATCACAAACTGGAATGACAAGGGTATTGCCGCTGCGAATCCAGGTGTTAACTTTCCCAAGGACGAGTCCATTGTCGTGATTCATCGCTCCGATGGCAGTGGAACTACTTTCATTTTCACCGATTATCTTTCCAAGGTGAGTTCGGACTGGCAGGGCCAGGTCGGTAAAGGAACATCGGTCAAGTGGCCAGTCGGTCTGGGTGGAAAAGGCAATGAGGGTGTTGCCGGCATGATTCGCCAAATGCAAGGTTCGATTGGTTACATCGAACTGATTTACGCCGTCCAGAACAAAATCGCTTATGGGACCGTGAGAAATGCCGCCGGCGAGTTTGTGAAAGCCAGTTTGGACAGCGTTACTGCCGCCGCCGCTTCGGTTAAGAGCATGCCCGCAGACTTCCGCGTTTCTATCACGAATGCTCCGGGAAAGGATGCGTATCCTATATCGAGCTTCACCTGGCTATTGATTCCAGCCCAATCCAAGGATGCCGCGAAGGGTAAGATCATTGCCGATTTTCTGAACTGGATGGTGGATGACGGACAGAAAATGACTGCCGAACTAACCTATGCGCCGCTACCCCCGAGCGTTGCAACGAAGGTCAAGGACGAGATCAAGCAGGTTCGGTAATAAGAGTTGGGCAATCAAACCATCAAGGGCGCCGGTTAACCGCGGGCGCCCTTTTCTACAGAACGGCATCGTAGTCGACAATGCCTTATACTTGTTGTTTACGATGAAGTATTGCTTAATTTTGGTTCTGGCAGCGATCGCGATTCCTGGCTTGCATGCGGCTGAGAAGCTGTACCAGACGGGTAAAATCGTAGACATCCGACAGAAAACGAAGTCGCGTATTCTTTATTATCAGGTGGATACGCCTGTCACTAAGGACGAACCCTTCTACGAAGTCTCGGTGCAGATTAGAGACACGATTTACGTTGGACAGTATGTTCCTCACCACTCCTCCGATACGTTGCCCGAAGAGTGGAATGTGCCCCGAGCGGAAGTCCGGCTCAGGCTGGAGAAGCATTATATGTTTCTGACGCGTCCAGCTGGAACAGAGGTACAATTCGTGGTCACAAAACGCATTGCCGCGCCGCCTGCGCAGAAGATTCCAGAAACCCCTTCACAAAAGAAGTAATCCGCAGGTGTGGGTTGAGCATCCGGTTGGGTTTCATCATTCTTCGGTTATGGTTCGTACCTCGCTCGACAATTCGGCGTATTACATCAACCGCGAAGCTTCGTGGTTGGCTTTCAACCGGCGCGTGCTCGAAGAAGCGCAGGACGAAAGCAATCCAGTGCTAGAGCGACTTAAGTTTCTTTCCATCACCGCGAGCAACCTGGACGAGTTTTTCGAAGTGCGAGTGGCTGGCCTGGTGCAACAGATTGAAGATGGATACACGGAACCGGGCCCGGACGGACTTACTCTTCTGGAAGAGCGCGATGGCGTTTCGCGACAGACGCATGAGTTCGTGGGCGATCAATACCTTAGTTGGAACGAGAAGTTACGCCCCATGTTGGCGGAGAATGGCATCCGGGTGCTCGGTTTGCATGAATTGGACGTCAAGGCACGAACTTTCGTCGCCGAATTCTGCGAGCGCGGACTCGATCTGCTGCTGACTCCGGTTACGGTGGATCCCGCGCATCCTTTCCCGCGTGTGATCAACAAGGCTTTGTGCGTGGCATTCCTATTGCGTCGCCGCCGGCGTTCGTCGATGACCTACACTGGGGTTGTGACGGTGCCGCGGGCATTACCGCGGCTGATCCGTTTGCCATCGCAAGGAACTGACGACTTCATTTTCCTGGCCGATTTGGTCGCCCACCACGCTTCGCAGATGTATCACGGTTATGACATCGTCTCTTCGGCGGCATTCCGCGTTACTCGTAACAGCAATCTCTATCTGGCGGAAGAAGAGTCCCGGAACCTGCTCGAATCAGTGCGGACCGAGCTGCACAACCGGCGCAAAGGCGATGCCGTCCGCCTGGAGATTGAATCCGAGGCTGATCCTGAAATCATCGAGCGTTTACGCAGCAATTTCGAACTGGAACCATGGCAGGTGTTTTCCGTCAACGGACCGGTAAATCTTTCGCGCTTGTTCAACATCTACGAGCAGACCGACCATCCTGAACTCAAGTTCAAGCCTTTCTTTCCGCGCGAACTTCGTCTGACTGCCAAGTCGCAAGACCTTTTTGAAGAGCTTCGCCGGCACGATGTTTTGCTTCATCACCCCTTCGATTCCTACGATGCCGTAGTGTCGTTTATTGAAGCGGCGGCCGAGGACCCACGCGTGCTTTCCATGAAGCAGACGCTGTACCGCACCAGCGAACACTCGTTGATTGTTCCCGCACTGATGTCGGCAGCGGCCAAGAAAGAAGTTACCGCAGTGGTGGAATTGAAGGCGCGCTTTGACGAAGCTTCCAACATCCGCTGGGCCCGCGATCTTGAGGATGCAGGCGTGCAGGTATTTCACGGTTTGGTGGGGCTGAAGACGCACTGCAAATTGTCGCTGCTGGTGCGCCAGGATCCAGACGGCGTCATGCGCCGTTACGCCCACCTTGGCACGGGCAACTACAACACCAGCACGGCTCGCATTTACACCGATGTAAGTTTGCTGACCGCCGACCCGGAAATTACCGGCGCCGTTCACGACGTCTTCAGTTTTCTGACTGCTTACGCTGAACATCCTAATTACGGTCCGCTCCTGGTTGCGCCGCTTAATCTGGCCGAACATTGCCTTGCCCTGATTGCTCGCGAAGCGGAACACGCGCGCCACGGTCGCCCGGCGCATATTATCGCCAAAATGAACGCGTTGCAGGACAAGAACATCATTATGGCGTTATATGGGGCATCGCAGGCGGGAGTGAAGATCGATCTGATTGTCCGAGGAATTTGTGCCTTGCGTCCCGGAGTACGTGGGGTAAGCGACCATATCAGCGTGCGAAGTATCGTAGGCAGGTTCCTCGAGCATAGCCGTATTTATTTCTTTGCTAACGGTGGCCAGGAGGAAGCGTATCTTGGGAGCGCCGACTGGATGCCGCGCAACCTTTACGAGCGGGTAGAGGTACTCTTTCCCGTGAAGGATGAACTCTTGCGAGAACGCGTGCGACAAGAGATTCTGGAATCCTACCTGGCCGACAATGTGAAATCCCGCTTTCTACAGAAGGACGGGATCTACTTGCGCGCCTGGCGGGCCCAAGGCAAGCGAAAACCGCCGACCGGACCAGCAGCCTTTAGCGCCCAGGATTTCCTGATTAGCCTCGCGGAAGGCAAGCAAGCGCTGGAAGGGATTCCGGCTGCACCGAGCCCAAGGAGCAGCAGAACGGCAATTGGAAAGGAACGGTAACGCAGCATGATTGTATATTTCCTGCGTCACGCTAATGCGGGCCAGCCCTTGGCCAACCCGAAAAAGGATGAAAAACGCGCGCTCGACAAAGAGGGCATCGAGCAATGCGGAATGGTTGGGCGAGCCTTGGCCGCGCTGGATGTTCAGGTGGATGCGATAATCTCCAGCCCATTGAAGCGTGCGGCTCAGACCGCGTCGCTGGTAGGCAACGAATTGAGCTATGAGGGCAAACTGCAACTGGAGGACGCGCTCCGGCCCGGTGCTTCTTTCACCGATTTTCGCAAATTGCTGGAGAAATACGCCAAGTTAGACGCGATCATGGTCGTCGGACACAATCCAAGTCTCAGCGAATTCTTGGGTCGCGGTATCAGCGAGACCGGATGCGAAGCCGGGATAGAGTTGAAGAAGGCCGGTGTAGCGAGAGTTGAAATGGACCGCACCTCGGCCCGACTCCAATGGTATTTGACTCCCAAGGTCTTGCGATTGCTCTACGCCGCCTCTGCAGAAAGTTCGCGGCCGAAGACTTCGCGGAAATAGTTCTTCTCCTTCTCTGCCGCCCAGAGTTCAAGATCGGCGCTGCTTCGTTGCCTGGTAATCAGGGTTAAGTTTACTTCCCCTTCGTGGACGCGGACGCGGGCAGTCCGGACTGCGGCGGTACGGCTAAGGTTCAGAGCGCGCGCCAGCCGCAGGATTAGCGAGGCCTTGAGCACACATTCCTGGTCTGCGCTGGGGAGCACCTTTATGGCCCCATCGCCTGGCGCCGGTCGTGATTTGCCCAGATAGCGCGCAATAGCCGCGATAATTCGCCTCTGTTCGGGGGTGTATCCCAGAATTTCGGAGTGGGAAATGATGTAGTAAGTATGCCGATGCCTGCCATTACGGTTCACGTAATCGCCCACCTCGTACAGCATGGCGGCTGCGGAAAGCCATTCTTCATACTCCATTGGCAAACCGTGCACGGATTTTAGTGCCGCGAACAAGTGCATGGCCGATGCGCGCACATTCAACGCGTGTTTCATGTCCACTCGATAATGCGCCACCGCGGCCCGGATGGAATCCCATCGTTCGGATTCGATCTGTTTTCCGGATCGCGTAGTGCGATCGTATTCGGCCGCCATCTGAGCTAGTAACCCATCCCGCAATCCCAATGGGGAGTACCGGAAACCTTGGAGCTGGCAGCGTTCCAGCAGTCCAAGGTAAACCGCGGCGCCGGGCACAATAATCTCAGCTCGACGTGGGCCGACTCCGGAAAGTTTCTTGCGTCCTTCGAGCGGCAGTCGAGCCAGCAGCTTTGCGATCCGTCGCATTTGGGTCTTGGACACGGTGGTGGCGCGCGAGCCTTTCGTTTTGTACAGCCCATGACACACCGCAGCCAATGATTCCGCGGTCCCGGACGTCGCAATGACAACCGTTGGGCGAGCGCGCTTGATCCTGTCGGCGATGCGCTCGATTTCGCGGAATATGAAGCCCCGCATCTGACGCATCTCGGATTTCCGCGGCGGATCGTGACGCAGAAATTCATTGGTCAAACGAACGGCACCGAGCGGCAAGCTGACGGTATTGCGGATGTGACCCTCGGTGGAAATAGTCAGCTCACAACTGCCTCCGCCCAGGTCCACCATCAGCACAGGCGATGAATTCACACGCAGGGTTGAGACCAGCCCTAAATGGATCAACCGGGCTTCTTCCAATCCGGAAATGATTTCTACATCCCATCCGGTGGTCGAGCGCACCCACTCGAGAAACGCTCTGGCATTGCGCGCGTCTCGCAAAGCGCTCGTGGCAACGACGCGCACCGAATCCGCCCCCGCATTCTGCACCGCGCGATGAAACCGGCGAAGTACTTTCACCGTAGTGGCGATCGCTTCCGGAGATAGAAAACTGCTTCGGAACACAGAATCGCCCAAGCGCGTGACTTCGCGGTCTTCATGAATCTCAAAAAGACGGTGCTTGGTGAGGCGGGCAATCTTCAGACGGACGGAGTTGGATCCGATATCAACTGCAGCAAAGGTGGGCATGGCCGACGGGCAATAGTGTACCGCTGAAGAGAAAGGCACCGGAAAAAATATGAAGTATGCAGCAGTCTAGTTATGAAGCTGCTTTGAAGGAATTAAGTTGCGCACGCCCATAGCGGAGAAATCTGGTTCGTTCCGGGTCGCCACTGTCAACCCGTGAATTCGCGCGGTTGCTGCGATCATCAGGTCTTCGAGCAGGTCATCCGGCTTACCGTTCATCAGCCGCGCCCATTCTCGGAAGCACGAAGAGTCCATGGGTAACACTTGGTAGGACTCCTCTAGGAGGTCAACCCATGATTCGATCTGCACAGCCTTGTCCGGATCCCGATCCCGCGTACTTTCCACCCCGGTCTGCAACTCACCGATGGTCACGGCCGAGAGAAATATCTGGCTCTCCTGCAGTCCCTTCAGCCACGTGACCACGCCGCCGTGAGGTTTCGGCTTGCGCAGCTCGGAGACCACGTTCGTGTCGAGCAAGTAGCGGTTCATTTGAACTCGACGGGCTGACGTCGGCGAAAGCTGCGGCGACCCGGAACGAAATTCTCAAAACGCGGACCCGAGCCAATGAGTAACTGCTTGAGGCTAGGGCGGGCGGAGTTTAGCAGACGGCGCCATTCTTGGATAGGCACTACCACCGCTGTCTCAATTCCGCGGCGCGTAATGACCTGAGGGCCATATTTGACCGTAGCGTCGAGCAACTCGCTGAAACGAGCCTTCGCATCCTGTACTTGCCAGGACGCCATAGCGAACGTCCGAGGCCTTATTACATAACTAGTCATCTGACTAGTCAACAACAACTCGACAATATCTCGCATCCGACTACCGCTTTTGCGTGGACTTTAGGCTACGGCAGAAGCGGCTGAGGCAGACTGGGTCGATGGCTTGCGGCCTGGGGTCGCAATTGTCTGAACGGATTGAGTGCCGGTCTTGAAAAGGGTCCTTCGTGTTTCAGCAACAGCGTCCACGCTTTGACGGAATTTGGCCTGCGTCACGTTTCGCAGCATGGCCACCAGCGCCGACTCTTGAACCCCGCCGAAGAGCGCTTCCGCTCTGTGGGTCAGTTTCAACCAATCATGCCAGTCGCCAATCACGTCCTGCATGTGCTTGAGTTGGTCGACGATACGTTTAGCTTCAGACTCATGATCAGCCAGTTCAGCGATGTAACGAGCCCGTTTGCCGATGATTCGGTATTGGTGGAGGGTTTTTTCCGTGAGCGGAACATGCTGCCGTCCGAGCTTGGCAAGTTTGTGGAGCGTCAGCGTTAGTGGTTCGGTATTCTTGGGTATCTCAATCTCGCCGAGGGCGCGCTTCAACCGTTTTCGCAGTTCCGACGCAGTCTCACGATTGAAAGCTTTAGTCAATTTCAGCTCGCGTTTGGAGCGCTCCTGCACCAGAGCGTCCACGAACTGAGACTTGTGGCCGTTTCCTTCGGGAATCTTCAAGCTCCTCAGTGAAGCGATTTCCACATCCAGATCCCGTACTCGCCCGGCCTTCTTGCGCAGTCGCGACAGTAGCTTGAGTAGCTTCTTGTCGTTGCGGTTTAGTTCCGGGGCTACTTCGCTCAGCAGAGCTTCGACGCGACGGCTGTTGGTCCGGAACTTGTGCACGCTTTCCGGAACGGGTTCCTTCGTCAGCTTGGTCAACTCGCTGCCCAATCTCTGAAAAGCCAAGCGGCTACGTTTTAAGTCAATAGGCATATCTGACACTGAGACTGAGAGAACGAAAAATTACAAGGGAATCCGGCAAAATGCAATCGGGAAATTTGACGGAACTTGTTCCCCAGAAACCAATATTGGTTAGACTCACCCGCAGCACAGCAGCGGGTATTTTAACACTGCTGTAACACGATTCTGCTAGCTTGCTATTGATGGCCAACCAAGCCCTAGGAGCGCCACGATTGCCAGGACCGCAACCCGTTGCAAAATCAGAGGTTGCGCCAAACTCCGGGGCGGACGCCGAGCCCCTTCTCAAGGCTGGCGACAGCCACGTTGCTGACCGCATCTTCCATTTTGCGATGCTGGCCTGTGGGTTGTGCGTGCTCGCGCTGGTCGGCCTGATCATTTATGAATTGATGAGCGGATCGAGGTTATCCTGGCATGCCTTCGGATCAAAATTCCTTTTCCGCAGCGAGTGGGATCCGGTTAACGAGCAGTTCGGAGCATTGCCGTTTGTCTATGGCACCCTGGTGTCTTCCTTCCTTGCGCTTCTGCTCGCAGTGCCACTCGCGATTGGCGTAGCTGTCTTCATTACCGAAATGTGTCCACGCTGGTTGAAGGGACCGCTGGCTTTCACCACCGAACTCCTGGCCGCCATTCCCAGCGTCATCTACGGATTGTGGGCAATCTTCGTTCTGGTGCCGCTACTGCGACAGTACGGAGAGCCTTTTTTTGCGCGTTATTTCGGCTGGACTGGGCTGTTCGAAGGTCCTCCTTACGGCATCGGAATGCTGGCCGCGGGAATTATTCTGGCAATCATGGTTGTGCCGATTGTGTCGTCGATCACGCGAGAAGTGATGACAGCCGTACCCCAAGCGCAACGCGAGGCGGTGCTTGCGCTGGGAGCAACACGCTGGGAAATGATTCGGACCGGCGTGCTCCGAAATGCGCGGGCGGGAATTCTGGGTGGCGTGATCTTGGGTCTGGGCCGCGCCCTGGGCGAGACTATGGCGGTCACGATGGTGATCGGGAATCGGCCAGAGATTGCGCGGTCGCTATTCGCTCCGGGCTACACCATGGCTAGCGTTATCGCCAACGAGTTCAGTGAGGCTACCGGGAATACGTACCTCAGCGCTCTCATTGAAATCGGTCTTGCACTGTTCATCGTTACCATCATCGTAAATATCGTTGCCCAGTTTCTGGTTTGGACGGTAACGCGAGGCACTCCGGCGAGAAGTCATGCCTGAAACTACGAAAGCCGCCTCTTCCGAATCAGCTGCCGCCCGGATCAGTTTGCGGCGGCGCAGTGTGAATTCCTTTGTGACCCTGGCTGCCGCGTCCGCTGTCATCCTCGTGTTGCTACCGCTCGGCGCGGTCTTCGGCTATCTGGTCTACCGCGGCATCGGCTCAATCAACTGGGCCTTCCTCACGCAAACGCCAAAACCCGTGGGCGAGGTTGGCGGCGGCATGGCCAACGCCATTGCTGGCTCCGCTTTCATTTTGCTGATTGCCAGTGCAATTGGTGTCCCCATCGGAATCGGCGCGGGAATCTATCTGGCCGAATACGGACGCAACCAGTTTGGAAACGTAATCCGCTTTACTGCGGATGTACTGAATGGCGTCCCCTCGATCGTGGTCGGCATCGTGGCTTATGCGATCGTGGTGCTCACCCAGGGACATTTTTCGGCATTGGCTGGCGGAGTCGCGCTGGCGATCATGATGATTCCAACCATTACTCGCACCACCGAAGAGATGCTTCTGCTGGTCCCGAACGCGGTGCGCGAAGCGGCTTACGGTTTGGGTGTCTCCCGCTGGCGCACTACTTTGTCGATTACTTTGCGCACAGCTACGTCCGGCGTAATTACAGGTGTTATGCTGGCATTTGCAAGGGTGGCAGGCGAGACGGCTCCGCTTCTGTTTACTGCCTTCGGCAATCAGTACTGGAACTGGAAAATCAATCAGCCGACGGCTGCCTTGTCGTTGCAGATTTTCACCTATGCAATTTCGCCATTCGATGAATGGCATCGCCAAGCGTGGGCGGGAGCATTGATCCTAATTGTGCTTATCGTACTTGCGGTCAGTGCGGTCCGCATCGTCGCGAGCCATGGCATGCTTAAGGGAGCGAACTGAACCATGGGAGTCGGGATCAAAGTAGAGAGGCTGAATGCCTGGTTCGGCAAAACCCAGGCGCTCTATGACATCACCATGGAGGCGCCAGCGAATCATGCGACCGCCATCATCGGACCTTCAGGGTGCGGCAAATCGACGTTCGTACGCTGCCTGAATCGCATGCATGAGACCGTCCCCGATGCTCGCGCTGCGGGCAGAGTTCAAATTGGCGAGCTCGACGTATACAACGGTACATCCGCCGTACAAGTTCGGCGGCGCATCGGCATGGTGTTTCAGAAGCCCAACCCCTTTCCGACGATGTCGATCTTCGACAACGTGGCTGCGGGATTGAAGCTCAACGGCTTCCACGATCACGCGCGGTTGAATGAGATCGTAGAGCGCTCGCTGAAACTTTCGGCTCTGTGGGACGAGGTCAAAGATTCGCTGCGCAAGAAGTCCGGCGCCAGCCTTTCCGGGGGACAGCAGCAGCGGCTCTGCATTGCTCGCGCACTGGCGGTTGAGCCTCAAGTCCTGCTCATGGACGAGCCTTGCTCGGCCCTCGATCCCATTTCTACCGGCAAGATCGAAGAACTCATCTTCCAGCTCAAAGAAAAGTTTACAATCGTGATTGTGACCCACAATATGCAGCAGGCGTCGCGTGTGGCCGAGTTTACCGGCTTCTTCCTCTTAGGCAAGCTGATCGAACTCGACAAGACCGAAAAGATTTTCACCACTCCGTCCGACAAGCGTACGGAAGATTACATTACAGGCAGGTTTGGATAATGCGCACCCGCTTTCAGCAAGGATTGGACGATCTTCGCGCCCGTCTGCTTCGCATGGGCGGCTTGGCCGAGCAGGCCGTGGATCGCGCCTGCCAAGCGTATATTGACCGTGATCTGGCACGGTGTCATATGGTGCTCGAAGGCGAATTCCAGATTAACGTGGCCGAGCGGGAAATCGACGAGTTGGCATTCGATCTGCTTGCTTTGCAGCAGCCGATTGCTGTAGACCTGCGCTTCATCCTCGCCGTCACCAAGATCAACTCAGACTTGGAACGAGTCGGCGACCAGGCGGTGAACATCGCCGAACGGGCGATGGACCTTGTGGAACTACCCAAGGCCGATCTCCCAGTGGACATTCCACGAATGGCCGCGGCCGTGTCGGCGATGGTGCGTCGTTCGCTGGAGTCGTTCATCGAGGGCAAAGCAGAACTCGCGCAAGCTGTGCTTGAGATGGACAACGTTGTCGATCGCATGAAAGACGAAGCTTTCATTACGCTGGTCAAGACCATGAACGAGCGGCCCGAGGTCACCCGGCAGGCGCTCGATGCGCTGCTGGTCGCCCGTAATTTGGAGCGCGTTGCCGATCACGCCACGAACATTGCGGAAGACGTAATCTTCTGGGTACGCGGCGCGGACGTCCGTCATAATGTGGCCCCGGAAGCACCAGTGCATCAGACTACGGACACCCGTTGAAGCTATAAGGATGACTTCTCGGCGTGTAAGCAACCGGTCAGCCGCCTGACCGGTTTCGTTTTTTCGGAAATGCGGTGAACATTTGTCAGCTTGAGGAGGCATGCTTGAGCAGATTGTCTTATTCCTTTGCCCTATTGTTTTTTGTCGCTGCGCTCGGCTTGCTCATCGCGCAAACCCCCAAACAGCCATCGCAGGTTTTGCTTCCCACGAGCAAAGTTCTGACCGTCCCTTCACCCGGCCTCGTCGGCCAACTGAACGGCTTCGCGGCCGCGATGGCTATAAGTCCGGATGGGCTTTACGCGGCGATTCTGAACGACGGATACGGCACGCAGCAGGACCAGGCGCATCAATCTATCGCAATACTGGATCTGCGCAACCACCAACTCACGGATTTCCCCGAAGATCGGCTGCCGCAGGGAGCCCATCAGAGTTATTTCCTCGGTCTCGCGTTCGGCTCGGACGGCAAACATCTTTATGCTTCCATCGGTTCTCTCACTGATGCCACCGGCGAAAAGCCGGGAGACACGGGCAATGGAATCGCGGCTTATCGCTTTCATGAACACAGTCTGGCTTGGGAGCGCTTTATAAAGATTCCCCCGCAGGCGATCGCGGCAGGGAAGAAAGTCGCACAGGGCGCGCGCAGCGCCGCCGATGGACATGCCATTCCCTATCCTGCCGGTCTCGCGGTCATCTCCAGCGGCGGAGCACCGGACAAGCTGCTCGTTGCCAACAACCTCTCAGACAACGTCATTCTTATAGACTCCGAAAGCGGCGGTCGGCTCAAACAATTCGACCTGAGTACTCGAGAAATGGTCCCGTCTTCGTTTCCTTACACAGTTGTTCCCTCACGCGATGGTCGCCGTGCCTGGTGCACTCTCTGGAATGCGTCCCGAGTAGCGGAACTCGACTTGGAGAAGGGAACCGTCACTCGCTGGATATCGCTGCTTGAGCCAAAGGATCCGATGGCTCCGGGTTCGCATCCGACCGCGATGCTGCTGAGCCCCGACGAGAAGTTGCTCTATGTCGCGCTGTCAAACGCGGACCGAGTTGCTGTAGTAGACACTGACTCAGCAGCGGCCATCTCCCAACTCAGCACTGCTTTGCCCGATCAGAAATTTGCTGGCACGTGGCCCATCGCATTGGCACGGACTGCGGATGGCAAGCGACTATTTGTTGCTGACGCCTCCATCAACGCTATAGAGGTTTTCGATACTTCGAGCTTGGTTGCAAATGGAACTGTACCGGACAAGGTGGTCACTCCTTCCGGCTTTATCCCTACCGATTGGTATCCGAGTGCACTCGCGACGGCCGGCGACGACCTCCTGATCGCTACTTCTAAAGGGCAGGGAACCGGTCCCAACAGCGGTCTGAATCATCTGACAAACGAAAGGCGGCATCACGATCATCCTTACATTGCGACCTTGCTCTATGGCTCGATTGCTCGCGTCAAAATCCCGGACATTGAAAGACAACTGCCGGGGCTCACGCGCACGGTGGAAGAGAGCAATCTTTTGCATTCGGGCCCAGGCCAAATCCAGTTCGCACAGAATTCCAACCCGATCCATCACGTGATCTACATCATCAAAGAGAATCGCACCTACGATCAGGTGCTCGGCGATTTGAAAACCGGCGATGGCGACCCCTCGCTCACAATGTACGGCGCCGACATAACGCCCAATGAGCACAAGCTAGCGCTTCAGTTTGGCGTGCTCGATAATTTTTACGATAGCGGCGAAGTTTCGGGCGATGGACATGTCTGGTCAACCGCTGCCATCACCAGCGACTACAACGAGCAGACCTGGCAGATTAACTACCGCGGCAGGGAGCGCACCTACGATTTTCAAGGCAGCGTGGCCGACGAAATCCCGCTCGATGTAAATGAGCCGGATGTGAACGAGCCAGCCACGGGCTACATTTGGGATAACGTCGCCGGGCACGGCCTTACCTATCGCGACTACGGGGAGTTCATCTTTGGCGTTTGGTGCACTGCCACGGAAAACAAGATGACGGTACATGAGGGAATGCCGGCGCCAAGCTCGAGTTGCCCAAGGAACGCGGTGAACAAAGGAGAGGCACTGCCGTCGAATCTTGGCCTGCCTCACGGCTCGCCCAGCCTGTGGCCGTGGGCGGTTCCGCTGCTGAATACAACCAAACCAACCAAAGCGGTGCTGCGCGACCACTTTGATCCCCTGTTTCCCGACTTCAACACCGAGTATCCTGATCAGCTGCGAGCCGACGAGTTTCTCAATGAGTTCGACGGCTTTGTGCGTGCCCGCAAGGAAGGAAAAGGAACCGAGCTTCCCGCTTTCACTCTGCTTTACTTGCCGGACGACCATACGCACGGCACTACGCCGGGAAAACCCCGCCCCGCGGCCAGTGTCGCCGATAACGACCTCGCGCTCGGCCGGGTGGCGGAAGCGCTCTCACACAGTCCCTACTGGGGCGATACCGCGATCTTCGTTCTTGAAGACGACGCCCAGGATGGCGCTGATCACGTTGACGCTCACCGCTCCATCGCCTTCGTGATCAGCAAGTATTCGCCCGGCTCCGCCAATCACCCTTTCGTGGATCATCACTTCTACACCACCGTGAGCTTGATCCACACGATGGAGACACTGCTGGATTTGCCGCCGATGAATCAGAACGACGGATATGCGCCCCTGATGGCCCCTCTGTTTTCAGGCACGGGTAATCAACCGCCTTTTACAGCCGACTGGAGTAATCGCGACAACGGTCTGATTTATCAGATGAATCCAACCAAGGGTCAAGGGGCCGGGGAATCGGCAGAGATGGATTTTTCCCACCCGGATGCGGCGAATCCGGCGTTGCTTAATGCAATCTTGTGGCGCGACCGCAAGGGAGCTCAGCCAATGCCAGCAGCGCAGCACACAGTGTTCGCCAGCAAACCGGACCCTGATGATAAGTGATCCTCACGCTTCGACCACGTAGGCCCGGACGCGTCAAAGCGAACCACTCATCGTTGCGGAACTGCGGCATTCCTTGGCGGCTGCTATTTGCCCGAGTAGAGGTCGGGAAACTCCTGATGAAGATGCGCGACCTTCGGGGCATCGTTGTAAACGATGTACGGATTGCTCGGGTGATTCGCGGCATAATCCTGATGGTAGGCCTCGGCGGGATAGAAGGCCTTTAATGCGACTACTTGGGTCACGATCGGACGCGAGAACACCCGCGCTTTATCGAGTTGCGAGATATAAGCGTCAGCAATCCGTTTTTGTTCGTCGCTGTTGTAGAAAATAACAGAACGATACTGAGTGCCTGAGTCGGGGCCTTGCCGGTTTAATTCTGTAGGATCGTGCGCGACCGAGAAAAACACCCGAAGCAGCTGTCCATAGGTTACCTGTGAGGGGTCGAAGGTGATCTTCACCGATTCCGCATGCCCGGTCTCGCCGGTGCTGACCAGTTCATACTGGGCATTGTTGGCGTCGCCTCCCGAGTATCCAGAGGTCGCGTTGACCACGCCCTTGACATGCTGGAACACGGCCTGAACGCCCCAGAAACAACCGCCTGCAACCACCGCGGTCTGCTTACTCTTGGTTGGGGCGATGGGTGCATCCACCGCAGGGTTCGGAATAGCTGCATTCGGCTTGTCAGCTGCGTTGCAAGCAATCACTCCGCCAAAGGTTGCAATCAATAGCACGATAGAAATGCGTGAAAAGGTGCCCATGAAAAACTCCTTCTTGGTCCCAGATCGATAATGAGTCCGTTCCCCTTAGAGTCGCCAGAATAGCAAAAGTTACGACCTTTCCGAGTCCCCCCGGCAGGAACTTTCAGCTCGGATGCGCATCAGATGATGCATGAGAGAGGTCGGCGCCATGAAAATCATGCTCGTTTCCATTGTAGGTCTTCTCCTGGTGTGTGCCGGTGCCTTGACGAGGGCCGCTGAATCGCCATCGACCTCCGACGGACGAACTGCGGTGCTTGTGGAATTGTTCACTTCTGAAGGGTGTTCCAGTTGTCCTCCGGCCGATTCGTTGCTCCAGAAATTAGATCAGCAACCCATCGCTGGAGAAGAGATGATCGTTCTCAGTGAACACGTTGACTATTGGAACCACATCGGCTGGAAAGACCCGTACTCGGCTCGTTTCTACAGCGATCGACAGGGTACTTATGGCAAGCGTCTCGGTGCCGACGTCTACACTCCTCAAATGGTCGTCGACGGGACCAGCGAGTTTGTCGGCAGCGATCCGGCTCTGGCCGAGAAGGCCTTCGCCAAAGCATTGAACCGGCCGAAAATTGCTGTCCGGCTGTCGTCTGTTTCGACAAGCACGACAAATGTTTTGCTAGCTCATTTGGAAACGGCCGCGCTGCAGGAATCCTACGGTTTAAGTGAGGCCGACGTGTACGTTGCCGTCGCTCTCAACCGTGCGGAATCGCAGGTGTCTGGGGGCGAAAACTCCGGACGGAAGCTTTCCCACTCCGCTGTGGCTAAAAGCATTGTAAAGGTTGGAAGATTACGAAGAGGACAAATCTTTGCGCAAGATGTTCAACTCAAACTTGCCCCCGGCACCGATCCTCAGAATTTGCGTCTAGTCGCCTTTGTGCAGGAACCCGGCCAGGGTCGCGTGATTGGCGCGACTGTGCAGACGGTTGGCACGAGCGCGGCCAAGAAGAATTGAATGCCCCGAAAGCCTCGCGGCGACTCCCGGCGTCAGCCTCAACAGCGCGCCCGGCTGAATCCGCTTGAATGTTCGGTTGTAGGTGGCGAGTTCATTCGTGCTCCTTCGACCAGTCTGGCGGGAAAGAGATTCGACAGACGGTCCAGGTCACGAGCAGATGATCGAGAATCTCACCGCCGGTCCTTTTGCAGCGAGCGTCCTGCTCCGGGTCAACTTAACATTCCTTGCAAATGAGTTCCCGTAGGACGATAATTTGTATCGCCTGTCTTTGTATCTTGAATAGTGCGTTAGACGTTTGACTATTTTTCTACCCAGTGAGCGGGAGTAGTTCAGCGGTAGAACGCCAGCTTCCCAATTCTCATTCATTCATAACAATCAACAACTTAACTAGGCTACCGGGGACTGCCAAGTACCTGATAATACGTGGTAGCGAAAATCAGAACGGGGGCAAGAACGGGGGCTGGACTTTGCGGTATTGGACGGAAGTTCATCTTCGGATATTGGATCCGCGAGGGATGCCGAACGTTTTTTCTTGTGTGACCTTAGAGCTTGTAACAAAACCTACCCCGGCGCCCTAGGTCCGTTCACTGCAGTTTCGCGTACTCAGCGTTGGCTTGCTTCAGGATAGGAATGTCGGGTTCGGCGTCTTTCCACAGTGCGAAGAAATCCTGGTAAGCAGTGCGGGCCTTGGCCGGGTCGCCGGACATTGCGTAGGCTCGGCCGATTTGCAGATGAGCTAAAAGCGCCGAGGGAAGAGTTGCCGTTCAGTCCGCGGTGATCGAGTATCCTCTGGAACTCTACGGCTGCATCGTTTCCGCGGTGCATCGCCAAGTAAGCTTGGCCCCGGACGTAGCTATGGTAGAGCGCTCTCAGATCTGTTGGCGTGGCCAGTTCGTACGGTCGGGCGTGCTCGGTGAAATCTTCTGCTTTGGCGGCGCCTTCTTTCGAGTCTGCCCGCAGCTCAGAGTCAACCGCGCGGCGGGAGTATTCGTGGGATTTACTGAGGTGCCCGTGAAAGGCCTCGGTGCTCGGGTTTCTGTTCTTACCTCTGACAACGTTGGCGTATGCGTGGATGGTGAATACTCGACAGCCCACAGCAGGCATTAATTTGGTGATTCTGATTGTAGCGGTTGTGATTGACCTCGGCGGCCTGAGTCGTGGCGAATATCATCGACGGAGGTGCAGGGAGGATTAGCCTTGTTGGACGCAACTCTCGGTCATAGTGAGCGGCGCGAATGAATGTAGCGGGGGTATGCTTCTTCGCTCCCGAGCTGTAACAAGTGTGAACTAGACCTGACGGCAGAGACGACCAGTCGCCGGTTCGGCCACCGAGCCGTAATGCGTTCGGAGTTCTGAATATTGACAACCAGTTGGGCGAAGAGGACAATTGCCTCGGCTCGGTCGCTGCATCGTTTCCCACCTTCTGTGGCTTGCCCCCGCCGAGCCGGACCCGTATTTCCGGTTACCGAACGGCTCGACATTTTCTAACTTCGCACCAAAAGGGGATTCCCATGAGGAAACTGCTGCTCCTTACACTCGCTCTGCTCGTGATGGTTGTCGCCGCTGATGCCCAGAAGTTTTCCGTGCTGTACAACCTTGGAAGTAACAGCGGAGATCCCAGGCACGCGATATATATTGGTATTTTTGCGCAGGGGCGCGACGGCAACCTCTACAGCACCTCACCGTACGGGGGAACTTCTGATAAAGGTACCATCTTTCAACTTACGTCTGCCGGAAAAATGAAGGTTTTGTACAGCTTCGACGGCAAAATCGGGGCACTCCCGCGAGGCGGCTTAACACTAGGCACCGACGGCAGCCTGTATGGCACTACTTCTTTTGGCGGTACTAACAACGGTGGAACGGTCTTCAAGATCACTACCAGCGGGAAGCTGACGGTGCTCCACAACTTCATAAACGGCAGTGACGGCCTGACCCCTTATGCAGCACCGATCCAAGGTCTGGATGGAAACTTCTACGGCACGACCACCTACGCGAATGCGCGCTTCGGTTCGGTGTACAAGATGACACCTTCGGGTAAGCTGACCACCCTCTTCGTGTTTAATGATTCCACCAGCGGTCAAACTCCGGGAGCCCTGGTCCTGGGGACCGATGGGAACCTTTACGGTACCACCCAACTCGGAGGCGCCAACGACAAGGGTGCGGTGTTCAAGATCACACCACAGGGCAAGTTCACTCTGCTCCACAGCTTTAACGGTACAGATGGGCAAGCGGTCTTGGGCCCACTCATTCAAGCTAGCGATGGGAATTTTTATGGGACAACTCAAATGGGAGGAGCGAAGCGTGTTGGAGGGGCTATTTACAAGATGACCCCGGCCGGAGGTCTCACCGATATCTTCAGTTTCAATTCGAGATTCCGCGACCCGAAGTACCCTTACGCCGGTCTGGTGCAAGCGACAGATGGTAAGTTCTATGGTGCGACGACGTTCGGTGGGATGATTGGTTGGGGGGCCCTATTCCAGGCCACGTCGAACGACAACTTCAAGGATGTTTATGACTTCGATTTGAAAACGGGCGCAGATCCGCAAGTCTCCCTGTTCCAGCACACAAACGGAACCCTCTATGGAGACACTGAAGCAGGAGGTACCAAAGGCAATGGCGTTCTCTACAGCCTGAGCATTGGGTTAGGCCCGTTCGTCAGTTTCGTCGGTCCACTATCCTCGGGCAAAGTCGGGAAAACTATCGAAATCCTCGGACAAGGATTCACCGGGACGAGCAAGGTCTCGTTCCATGATGGAGTCTCAGCGACCTTCACGATCGTTTCCGACACGTATCTTACCGCGGTGGTTCCATCCGGCGCGACCGGGGGCTCTGTAACCGTAACCACGCCCGGAGGCACGCTGACCAGCAACAAGGCATTCCGGGTCGCGCCTTGACTACGAGTTTCAAGCCGACCAGGGGCAAGGTGGGCCCGGTCGTGACCATCAGCCTCACGCAGACGACGGAAGGTCACCTCTGGCAGAGGAGCAGCAACGACCTTCAAGGCGGATTCTGATACCCAGGTGACTGCAACCATACCGACAGAAGCGAAGACAGGGCACATCGCAATCACGACGCCCGGAGGAACTGCCGTTAGCCTCGGGCACTTTACCACCGCGCCGTAGGGTAGGAGACTAAGCAGGAGTCTAAGAAGCCGCTCTCGGGGGCGGCTTTCTTGTGTCGGAACGGTTTTGTTAGTGACGCTTTACGGACTCATTCACAATTGCTTTTGAGTTCTGCGGGTGCTTATGGAGGGTTCTGTGGTCAACATTCGTGCCGAAAAAGATCGACCCTTAAATTCTATTTCCTTGCAGAACGCGGTATTGTGCGCTGGCTGCGATGTCGTCAGCGATAGCCACCACGACCACTGTCTTGTTTGTGGAAGCCGCTCACTCTTGAACATCTCGCTTCTGTTAGGTGGGATGTTCAGGTGATCCGCCGTTAAACCCTGTGAATTGAAGACGCGCCTCGGAATCAGTGACTCGACCAAACCCCTTGTAGGCAACTTGCTGATACTCGAATGTTCCCGGTAGAACATTGAGGCGCCACACCGAGGATCACCACCAACAACAGGCTCAGGTCCGGCAGGGGGTAAATTCTCCCATGATAGGGGTCGTAAAACAGGTCTTGGGGGAACCCTCGGTTTGGGTAAAAAGAGGCCGGCCACGGTCATGCGAAGGGTGCGTTGCCGGTTTTATCGATGCGGTCATCAACGTGAACCTAAAGGAACGAACCGAGAACGTGCTGCACACCCTCAGTCTGCGTGATAGGGAAGATAATCAAGATAGGCTTTTGGTCTGGAGGACGGCTCAGGGCACACGTTGGAGGAGGTTGGCCCGTCCTTCGCGGTCACGCGCGAGCGCAATGTCGAAGCCAACGAAACTCTCCGTTAAAAACCCTAAGCGGCAACGCCCGCGCGACCATTCCCGGTTGGAGAAGCCCAGAAAGGGTTGACGATGCAGGCGGAGGATTTCATTCCTCTAGTGGGATGTGGAAGCTCAGCGCAGTTGGAAGATGCACGTGGATGATTTCGAGTCTCACTGCGTACAGCACCAACTCGGCGATGGAATGTAGATCGAGTTTGCGCAAGATATTGCTGCGATGTGTTTCCCCCGTCGCCAACGACATGCTAAGTATCGTGGCGATTTCCTTGGACGCTTTGCCCTCGCACACGAGCTGCACCACTTCGCGCTCGCGGGGCGACAACTTAGCAACGTTCGACGAGGCTGGAGCAACACGATGCCGCTTGTAACCGTCCATGATCAAATCGGAAACCCGAGAACTGAAGAAGGTCTTTCCCCGTTGCAGTGCCTCTACTCTCGGAAAGGTCGGAAAACCGGCCATGTGTACAACGCTTCGCCTCACCAGCACCGTTTGATCCTCCCAATTGAAGTCGCCCGACTGGAGCCCTATGATCTCGCTGGCACGCAGGCCGAGACGCGACATACAGTTGCTATCCGACCGGACTTATCATCTGCTCAGACATTTCAACGAGGATGTCTTGTCCACCCCGTGGGCGCGTGGCATAATGCGCCAATGGCTGATGCCATACCGCTTTGTGAGGAACTCGGGATTTTTGTCGAACACAACTTTCTCGACGAAGCTGCTTGCCTACGGATGCGCGACGCCATTCGTATTGCCGTCGGAAAGGGGTCGGGGTCGGGGAACTTGCCCGATGGCCTACGCGCTGTACAGAACTACGCGATCGCAGCCTCCGAAACTGCGCCTGTCACCGCTAGGGTGACTCTCGCAAAGGTGTCCGATCTCGTGGTTCGCGAAATGACAAAGAAGCTTCGCCCTGTGTTGCGTAGACTCGAAGCGCACTACCACGTGGAACTCAGGAACTGTTCGCGCCCTCGGTTTCTGCTGTACAAACCGGGTGACTATCTTCTCCCTCATCCGGATTCCCATCACGATCCCAACCTCCCCGAAGAAATTCGCAAACGTCGGGTTTCTGCCGTGGTGTTCTTGAACGGGCAATCGGACCTCCCTATTCCTGGAACCTATGACGGAGGTTATCTCACATTCCACGCCGTGAAGGAGCATCAAGATCAGCCGACTCGTCGATTGAATCTTTCGGGAGAGCGCGGCCTGCTCGTAGCGTTTCCTTCGACATCCATTCACGAAGTCACGGTCGTTACAAGAGGGGAACGATTCACAGCGGTGAGCTGGTTTAATGCGGATCAGTAGACAGACTGAGAGCGTTTGGTGGCCGCAAAAGCTGTGCGTCTGTTAGCTGCTGTTTATGTTTGACAATGAAAACGGCTCAGAATATGATCTGCGCGCGTACTGTCTACGGTGCCTCAGGGGGTAGAAAATTGTCTTCGTTGGGACGACAGCCGCGGACTCTTCTAGTTGTACCTCCATTCGCCGGGCTCGACCACCCGTCGCTTGCTGTTCACTTGCTCCAAGCATGCGCGCGAGGAGTGGGCTTTACCGTGGATGTGCTGTACGCCAATTTCTCCTTCGCTTTGCTCCTTGGGGAGCAGAACTATGGGCAAATTTCGCGTGGGGCTCCGCACAGTCGACTGGCAGGCGAGCGAATTTTTCGCGCTGCGGCTTTCGTGGGTGAGACTCCCCCTGAGTTGGACGCCGAGACCATGGCGGCGCTCGCTATCGACTGGAACCGTTGGTGGGGAGTAGCTCATGCTGCCCCGACATGGGCGGATCGCATCGCGACACATATCGCCGCCGAAGGCTACGACATCGTTGGTTGCACCACAACTTTCGAGCAGACTCTAGCGAGTGTTGCGTTGCTTGGGCGCTTGAAATGTCTTCGGCCGCAAACGGTAACCATCCTTGGCGGGTGTAACTGCCAGGGTGAAATGGCTGAAGGAATAGTCTCGCTTGCTCCCGCAGTCGATTACGTATTTTCCGGCGAGAGCGAGCGTACCTTCATCGAATTTCTCGAGGCAGCCGCCACCGGCTTTAGTCAATTTGGGCGGATCATAGAGGGTACCCCCTGTTTCGACATGGATTCCCTGCCCTCTCCCGACTATAGCGAGTTCTTCACGCAGAGACGCGCTGGGCTTCCCGATAGTCCCGTGCGCGACGATGAGTTGTGGGTCCACTGTGAAGGCAGCCGCGGGTGCTGGTGGGGCGAGAAACACCACTGTACATTCTGCGGATTCAACGGGCTTACGATGAAGTTCCGCGAGCGAACACCACAGCGACTACTCGCCGAGCTTAAGTCAGTGGTTGCCCGGGCCCCGACACGGCGCGTGCTTATGACTGACAACATCATGCCGCACCGATACTTTGCCGAGTTTCTGCCCCGGCTAGCCCAGGAATTGCCTGACATTCACATCTATTGGGAGCTGAAGGCGAACCTCACACTCCAGCGCATCCTGCTACTGAAGCAAGCTGGTGTTGAACAGCTGCAACCGGGTATTGAAGCACTTTCGGCCGCGCTGCTCCGGCGAATGGATAAGGGCTGTACTGGCGCTCAAAACCTCATGGCGTTGCGCTACGCGTGTTCCGCCGGCCTCGATGTTTCATGGAATCTGCTCACTGACTTTCCCGGCGATGCGGCAGGGGACTATGAGGAGACCCTCTCGCTGATTAGGCTGCTCTTTCACTTGCAGCCGCCGACGGCCGTGCACCGGATTACCCTCGATCGTTTCTCTCCGTATTTCGACTGTCCTGAGCGCTACAACGTGACTAACCTTCATCCTCAGCCCGGCTACGTTGAAGCGTTTGCGCCGCACGGCGACCTTCTCAAGATTGCTTATCACTTCCAAGGTGACTACCGAAGTGCCGAGCGTGAAGGTTGTGCTGCCATACCCGCGCTTCGCGAGGTTGTAGCACAGTGGCGTGCTGCATGGCAGAGGGGAACTCCGCCGATGCTCTTTGTGCGGCGTTTGACGCCCAAGTCGTACCTCCTGATCGATCGTCGCGGCCTGCCTGGCACTCCTGCAAGCCACTTCCTGACCCGCGATGAAGCAGCGCAGTTATTGACTCCGCGGCGCTTGCCAGTGCAGTGGCCCGTGGAGCGAGCAGTGGAAAGAAGTTGGGCAGTGGTCTTAGACGGATGGTTCGTACCGCTGGCTACAGCGGCACCGGAGTTGCTGCTGGAGTTCGAGCACAGCGCCGCCGCGTACGACAGCCAAGTCCAGCATAGCTCCGGTGGGCAGCAGTGGTTTACCATCCTTCCCCAAGACAGCATCGGATCGGGGGCCTCGTGACCGGCGTATGTGGACCGGTAGCCGTTCCCGACCTATCAAGCATCGGTAAGGGTGATGCGCTAATCATCATCCCGCCATTTGCAAACCTCGAACTACCCTCCCTCGGTGTACACCTCCTCCAGGCATGCGCCATGTGCGCGGGCTTAGACGTGCGTGCGCTGTACGCGAACCTAGTCTTCGCCGCAAGCTTTAGCGAGGAGACGTACAATGGAATCAGTTGCGGCCACCAAACTACCGCCGAGCTGATCGGCGAACGTTTCTTCGCTGCAGCAGCATACGGTCGGCCCCCGCTGGCGCTACCCATTGACGGCAGTGACGATCAACGTTTTAGCCGAGCGATCGCAGATTTCGAGATGAAAATCTCGCTCACCCAGTTGCGAACCCTAGAAGCTCTAGCGACAGATTGGGTAGAGCAGGTTGGGGTCAGCGTGGCTCGTCTCGGCTTCCCTGTCGTAGGCGTCTCTACCACGTTCGAACAGACTGCGGCAGCCGTCGCTCTCCTCGCTGCAGTCAAGCGATGCTGCCCCGAGACGATCACAATTCTCGGCGGGGCTAATTGCGAGGGGCCGATGGCGGATGGGGTCGCGTCCCTTGGAGCGCCGATTGACTATGTGTTCTCTGGCCAAAGCGAAGAGACGTTCGTTGACTGGTTGCAGACAGTTAAGGCCGGAGTACGCCCGCCGCAACATGTCATCAAGGGACACCGCCCACTTGATATGGACGACCTGCCCCCGCCCAACTACCAATCCTGGTTCGCACAACGTGCTCTCTTTCTCGACAAGGCCAAGGTCGCGCCCAAAGAAGTCTTCGTCACGTATGAATCTAGCCGCGGCTGCTGGTGGGGTGAGAAGCATCACTGTACTTTCTGTGGTTTGAACGGGCTGGGAATGCGCTACAGTGAGAAAAGCGCTGACAAGGTTATCGAGGATCTGCGTTATCTGCTAGCGCAGAGTCCAACGCGGAATGTTCAGTTAACTGACAACATCATGCCATATCGTTATTTTCGCACGCTACTGCCTCGTCTACAGGAGGAAGTGCCGGGTGTGCGGTTGTTCTATGAAGAGAAGTCTAACCTCTCTTTAGAGAAGATTCAGATACTTAAGAAGGCAGGCGTAGTCAGCATTCAGCCTGGCATCGAGGCGCTATCAACGCCACTGCTGCAGCTTATGGACAAGGGTGTGACAGCCGCACAGAATGTAGCTCTGCTCCGCTATGCACGCGCTGCGGGCATGGAGATCTCCTGGAATCTTCTTTTTCGCTTCCCTGGGGATAAGGTGCAAGACTATGAGCAGACGTTGAACCTATTACCTCTGCTCCGGCACTTGCCACCGCCTGATGGCTTTGGCCCTCTCCGAATTGATCGCTTCAGTCCTTACCATGAACGACCGGAGCACCACGGCATGGGTGATCTGCGGCCCCTGCCCGCGTATTCGTATATATTGCCGACCAGTGCTCGCATTGACTTGGTTGCGTACTACTTTCTCGCGAATTATGAGTCTGCAGCCAACGACAAGGTGCAGGCGGAACTAAGGGCCGCAGTGACCGCATGGCAGGAGTTGTGGCGCACGGGTTCGAAGCCGCCGGCATTGCATCTGCGAGAGGTTCGCCCCGGAGTTTACCTGCTCATCGATACACGTGGGCTGCCCGGTGCCCAGACCGTTCGCTTCCTCGACACGGCCAAGGCTCGTGCCACACTTGTTCCCCACAAGCCCAGAACCGGATCGGCGGATGAGAGGTCGGCTGTGACCTGGGCACTCGCTGAGCGACTCGCGGTGCTATTGGACGGTCGGCACGTGCCTCTAGCCACTGCGTCAACGACGCTGCTGGAGCGGTTCGAGGCAGAGACTGATGGAGCTCAGAACACAGAAGAAAACTGGGCAGTAGCGACCGTCGCTTTGCGCTCTTGACTCAATTTCCATAAATCGAGCGCGAATTCGACGAGGAGGTAGGGTGGTTGTCATCGTAGCTGAGAAATCTGATGTGTGCGCCCAGCGCACGGCAGAAGCGATTGTCCATATGAAGGGGTTGCCACCTATTTTCATTGACACGACAAGTCTTGCTCTGGGACTTCGGCTTGCTTGGCGAGCACACGGGGCGAACGGCACGATAGGATTTGATAGCCGGGAGGTGGCGATCGCTGAGGTTACGGGCGTGCTCTATCGGGGATGCGGCAGAGCCGCCGATTTCCGCCTCGACGCGAGCGACCGCCGGTTTGCCGAGGGTGAGATCAGCGGCGCGCTCATTGGCTTGTTTACCGCATTGCCGTGCCCCGTGGTTAATAGCCCAGTGGCACTGGCTGCAAGGATCCTACCGTTCGGTTCTGCGAAGATGCGCGCACAAATCTCGGCCCTCGGTTTTCAGACTCCGGATGTGCTTGTCACTTCTGATCTTGAGGAGGGCCGCCTATTCTTTGAGGAGTCCGATCAAGGCGCACTGCTCCGGTTGGCCCGCTCGGTGTCGGCGGTGTGTCTCCCGGTGGGAAGGGAGGGTGTTCGGCGCATTGCCGACGGCATTGTCGACAGCCCTGTGATGATCGTGCGCGAGCCGTCTGGCTGTCGCTTGCAGTTGTTCGTCGTGGGTGAGCACGTCATTTCGGCGGCGAAGGATGGATCTGGCGTGCTCAGAACTGTGGCGCCCCCAAGCGAGTTGCTGTGTCGGCGCCTATCCAGGTTGACGCACCTTCTCCAGTACGATTTTGCCTTCGTTCAACTCACTGGTGACGTCGTGCTTGACGTGAATCCGTTGCCCTCTGTGGAAGCCTGCGATGAGGGCCTGCAGCGTGAGTTAGCCGCATTGCTCGCCATGCATCTTGCCGGCGGCGACAACTTACAAGGACGCATATGATCTTGGTTGTTGGCGCGCTTGCTAACCCTGCCATCGCTTTCGTCTGTTCCAGTTTGCTCGCAGCGGGCGATGATTTTCTGCTCTTAGACACACGTCAGTACCCTATACACTTTGAGCCACAATGGTCGATAGTTGGAGGCAGCCTGCACGGGAAGGTGCGTGCCGGGCGGCGCGTGGTGTCGTTGGAGGAGATAAGCGCGGTCTACATTCACCAGATCGACACGCCACCTTGGCTGCCGTACCCTGACGCGGAGCCTGATCCTGGGGTACTGCCCCAGGGCGCTTGGGCCCTCGCAGCATTTGTCTCCGTATTGCCTTGCTTGGTCGTGAACGGTCCTTCGTCCTGCCGGAGTAACGCTGCGAAGGCCTTGCAACTGCCAATTATTGCCCGCGCTGGTTTCCTCACGCCTCGCACGCTCATCACAAACATGCCCGATGAAGTGCGTCGCTTTCACGAGGAGGTGGGCGGGCGCGTTGTCTTCAAGTCGATGTCGCACAGACGCTCTATCGTTCGGCCGCTCAGCGATGAAGACCTCTTGGCTCTGGATAGCCTAGCCCTATCCCCAGTGCTATTCCAGGAACAAGTCAATGGCGTGGATATTCGAGTACATGTGGTCGGCGCCAGCGTTTTTGCTACGGCGATTGAGAGTGGCGCCACCGACTATCGCCATGAGTTTCGTTGTGGACTCGGGTCGCCACTGCTCTATTCTGTCGTCCTGCCCGATCAGATCGCTGCACAATGCGTGATCTTAACCCGAGCCTTGGGTATGGCAATCAGTGGGATTGATTTGCGGCGCACTCCCGAGGGAGAGTACGTCTGCTTCGAGGTTAATCCGGCTCCTGGGTTCACATTTTATCAGGCCGCTACCAATCAACCGATAGGACAAGCGTTAATCGACCTCCTGCGCAGTGGCAAACGTCCCATGAACAATTGGAATCAAATATCGTGAGCATGTCGAATTTCAACAATGCGATTTACCGCTCCCATGAGCGGGTGCAGTGGACAGTCATCGAAGACGAGGCCACTTTGGTCGATCTGGAGAGGGACGCTTATTACATGCTGAATGTTGCAGGATCAGTTGTGTGGGGAGTCATTGCGCGTGGCGAGTCGCTGGACACAGCTGTGTCCGCTATTTGCGCGCGTTTCGACGTTACGCGCCAAGTGGCGTTTGCTGACGTGACTGCACTTGTCAATCGACTCCTACTAGAGGAGCTGATTTGTCGCCAATAACAGTCGGCAAAGTCCCGTTCATCAACGGAGGACTACGCCTTCAATACGTCCAAGATGCCATGGCAAACCCGCCACTGGGCCCTGACACGGCGCCCGCGGTGATTGCGGAAATCGCCTACGGCGTGCTTACAGAGGCCGGTCTCTATAAGGTCAGTGTTAACAAGAGCGCTCTACTTGACCGTTGCTTCACACGAGCGGTCGCGGTCGCTTGGGCCGCGTTCGACGACGAAACAGTTTTGTTCGATCTTCGAACTGGGGAGCGGTTTACGCTCAACCGGTCCGGTTGCTTCCTCTGGCAGCGTCTAGACGGCAAGCACACTCTGGGTGAAATTGCCGAGGAGTTGCACAGTTGGTTCGGCGCGAGTTATAGTCAGGCCCAGACGGATGTTCTCATGCTTGTGGAGCATATGTTTCGGCAACAACTTGTAAGCTGCCTTGGTGATTTTGAGGGCACCGTTCCAAAGGAGAGCGATCTATGAGCAAAATAAAGCAAGAGAACTCAGACCAGGCAACCGCCATGACCAGCAAGGAGACTTACACAGCTCCTGAAATGTTGAAACATGAGGGCATTGTTGAACTGACGAGCGAGGGAACAGGTTCCCGTGAGATTGGGATATGCCCGCGACCATCGCCAAAAGATCGTTAGCGAATAGCGCACCTTTGCAAGAACCGATTGGTTATGGGCACGTCCACCGGTTTGCAACTGCGTTTTATGCATGATCTGACCTTTGATTTCCACGGCATAGCGCTCCGGCTCGTCGCTGACAGCAGTGCTGTGATCGGTGCGGCGCAGTTTGCTTTCAAGCCATTCCGGGTCGACTGTCTGCAGGGCGATATCTTGGACCTGCGGGTGGAAACTTGCTCCTCTGCACCGCGATCGACGCTCTCTACCGCAGCCAAGCTTGTGTCCGACACCTTTCGCACGCGATCCAGCGTGAACAGCCCATGGATTTGCTCACTTTATCGAGAACCCAGCGGGGTTCGGTCTGCATACTTCCCGGATTACGCGCTGCTGCGGGTATTCGGTCGTGAGGGTGTATTGATACTGTTACGTGCCGCTTTGTCCGACGCTCATCTTATCTGCTCGGTACTCAGGTTTGGAGTGTTTGAGTTGATCAAAACGCGCGGTTTGTTCCCCATCCACGGCGCAGCTCTAGAAAAGAATGGCGTCGGTGTTCTAGTAGCAGGACCCAGCAGTACCGGCAAGACCCGGAGTTGCCTTGCCTTGCTGTGCAACCGTTGGCACTGCATTTCGAACGAGACTGCCGTGGTGCGCGAGCGGGAAGGAATGGCGGAGGTCTTACCTTTTGACTCAGAGAACGATGCGTCGGAGTCCGTCGCATCGAACTGCCCGGATCTGAGTGGAACTCTCTACAGTCGTCCGCCTAAACGACGGGCAAAGGCAGAAGTTAACTCCGCTGACCAATCGACCTGCACACGCGTGTGTGCAGTGCTGTTCCCGCAATTGGTCGATGCAGAAGAAAGCCGTCTTGAGGCGATACCCCGCAGCCGTGCTTTAATCGAGCTCCTACCGCAGTCCGTCCTTGTTTTCGATTCGGATCTGGCGCGGTCTCACTTCGATCTCCTAGCACGGCTCATTGGTACGTCTCGATGCTATCGGCTCCATTGTGGGGGTAATGTGCACCACCTGCCGTTCATCCTCAAATCAAGTCTAATGGAACGTCCGAACCGAACCAGCGCCGTGTTATCAACACGCGGATTGCGCAGCTGACCCGACAACTGTTGGGGGCCGTCCGGTCAGCAGCTTCAAGCATTTCAACACGTAGGGATATGATGCGCACCGGCTCTCCCGTCAATCATTTTTCATTGACATATGAACTGCCGCAGGGACACAATGTTCGCACACGGGGGGCTTGGCGACATCAGCGCTATGATTTCCGCATCATATAGCAAGACTTCTACCGCCACACCTCCTCTTGGGCGCTTGGCAGCGATTGGTCCTGGAATAATTTTGTTTCGACGAGCGAGGAGGAGAAGTCTATGACAAACTACAAATCGGTCCTGTGTGTGTTGGTTTTAGTTCTCGTATACGCATTCGTGGCTAGTGCGGCCGGTGGGCCTCCACTCACCTTCAAGTTCAAACAGGTGAACATCCCCGGCTCAACGTCCACTGGGCCAGGTGGAATCAACAATGCAGGCGTGTCGGTCGGGTCGTACTTAGACAGTGCCGGCGTCCAGCACGGCTACATCTTCGAGGGCAAGAAGTTGACGACGCTTGACGATCCGAATGCGATGGCAGGAACAACCTCAGCTAGCGGCCTCAATCCCAACGGCACTATATCGGTTGTCGGCACCTACGTCAGTAGTGCTACTGGCGGCTCAGTGGGATTCCTGTATAAGAATGGGAAATATAAAGACATCACAGGTCCGAGCTCATCAAGGGGCACGGTTGCTGCCGGAATAAACGACGCTGGCGCGATGGTTGGCTTCTATGAGGACTCAAGTTCTGTTGTACATGGGTTCCTGCTGAAGGGACAAAAGTACACTACTCTGGACTACCCCGGGGCCGCCTCTACTTACGCAACGGGAATCAATAAGGGCGGCGAAATCTCGATGTATTTCTTTAGTTCGTCGGGCGAGTATGAATCGGCGCTTTACAAGAATGGCAAGTACCGAACGATTAATGTCCCTGGCGCGATAGCATCGTGTGCGCTGGACCTCAATAGTAAAGGTGCTGTGACTTACAAATGGGAGGATTCGAGTGGCAACTTCCATGGCGCGCTGCTCCTTGGCGGAAAATATTACACGTTTGACTACCCCAAGGCCGCATTCACTTACGGCGGCGGGATCAACGACAGGAACACTATCGTAGGAGGTTACGAAACCGTAGTTGGTGGACCCTTCTCGGGGTTTGACGCGATTTACCATTAACCAGCGACGGCAATAGTCACATCAATCCCACCGGGACCAGCGAATGTGATTTCGTCTTGAAACCCTTCTGTTTACGAAGCAAGGGAGGACGTCGTTCTCAAATGTGCCGCGTGTAATCGGAAAGAGTATTGGATTTCAGATGAATCGAGACATTGCGTGCAAACATCGGCAACCTCCTAGGGTTGGGGTTGCTAAGAAATAAAACTTCAGATGGGCTGACTTAGTTCAGAGAACCTGAAAATGAGAAGAAGGTGGTAAACCACCTCCCTGCATTTAAGTGGCCCTCTGCATTGAACGCAGAACTTGTTGCTTCGATACGTCACTTCCCGGATCAGGCTCCCTAGAGGCTGGGCTCCATCGTGTACCGTTAGCCGAAGCGAGCACAAACGACGACGATATAAGGTCAGCCCGCTATGAGTCCAATTGCTGCCGCTCGGAGTACCCGTGGCGTGAGTACATGGCAATTATCCCGCGACGGGGCTTGGAACGGGATATTTGGGGCGATGGGGAAAACCTCGGTTCGGGTCAGAAAAACGTCGCCACGGTCACGCTAGACCCCGCCACGTTGGTTTTAATCGAGGTTCTGGGAACCACAATCCATGGTTAGTTGTTTGGAGAACTTCATGTTGACATCTGTATAAATGCGTAATTACTGCTTTTAAATGCTCAACGGCTGCGTATAAAATAAATTGATGATCGACAGAAAGCTGTCAGAATACTTTGCCGCTATGGGCCGCAAGTCGGCGAAAGTGCGAATGAAAACAGTTTCGGCCAGACGACGGAAGCAGATCGCTCGGAATGCAGCAAAGGCACGGTGGGCCAAGCGGAAGCGAAAAGGATGATGACCATGAAGGAAAAAAGAGCAGCGATGTATCTGAGAGTTTCGACAAATGAGCAAGACACCGACATGCAGGAAACGGAGTTGCGCCAATATGTCGAGAGTCGCGGCTGGGAGTGTGTCGTTTATCGGGACAAGGCTCAGAGTGGGGTGAAGAACGATAGACCAGCGCTGAACGCGATGTTGAGCGATATGAGGAGAAGGAAATTCGATGTGGTCGTGGTGTGGAAGCTGGATCGATTGGCGAGGTCGTTGAAACAATTGCTGACCATCGGAGAGGAATGCCGCTTTCTGGGTGTGGACTTGGTTTCGCTTCGGCAGAACATCGATACGACCTTGCCTGCAGGAAGATTGACGTTCCAGATTCTGGGTGCGGTCGCGGAGTTTGAACGAGAATTGCTGCGAGAGAGAGTGAAAGCCGGAATGGCACAGGCACGTAGGACTGGAAAACATGTCGGGAGACCGGCGCTGCGAACATTTCACGCGACCGATATTGAACGGATGCGGGAGTTGAAGTCGAGGGGAACGAGTGTCAGAAAGCTGGCGAAAGATTTCGAGACAACACAGTGGATGGTGGCGAGGCTGACAAACGGCGCACCGAAGCAAAGTAGGAATCTTAGGTAACTCTTGGGCACCCTTCTTCTACTTCCCCGTGGCCACAAAAGTCCAGTCCGCACTTCCTCCCGGCAGATAGGGGCCGAACGGGCTTTGGAATAAATAGGTCCGAAAACCCGAACGCGAAATGCCGCCACCGGTGCCGCTGGCATCGATCTGCATTGCGTTGAGGGATGGGGTCTGGTTGACGTTTGGCTGGTTTTGGGCAGATAGCACAACCGCAGGCGGGCTGGTGAATTTCTTGGCAAAGGTCACGACGTAGGCGTTGTAAAGCGTCATGTTTTCTGTTAGGGGTGTAGAAGAGGAACTGTTTCCCTGAATCACCTGTGTTAGAAACATCTCGCCAGCATTCACAATTTGGCGAATCTGGTAGAACTGCTCTTCAATCTCTACAAACTGTCCAACCGTCAATTGATTCAGCTTATTCCCAGGATCGAGGACCCCATCCGACCCGTTAGTGACGGCGACTTCGTCCAGAATGCTTCCGCCCGTAGCCGCGGGTACGAACTGGACGGTGAACCCGCTGCCCGCCTCGATTTTTCCCCTGGCGCTGATTTTCCCATAGATGATTCTCGGGGTCGAGGCGGCGTTGAGGCGCCCTGTGCCTGTGAACGACAAGACGACTGCCGCGATACCAATGGCGATACACATCTTGAGCTTCTTGAAAAGCTCCATCTTTCCTAGCCTCTTGGTGATGGGCAGTGTGCCCCAGTGAACAGCGTACCTGCTCCAGTTTCTCCCCTGGCCGATTGGGCGTCAATATCAAATATCTTGCATGATGCAAAATCTTGCCGCTGCCGGGCAGCCGCCGGCAGGCCCTCACGTACAAATCAGAGCCTGTCACTCATTCTTCGAAGCGCCCTTGGCATGGAAACCAGAGTATAATCCGCGCTGCGACGAAGAGCCTTCCCGCTCTGCTCGCCTGCGATTGGCTCGAGGAGGTGGACACTCATGCACATGGGGAAAACCAAGCTCCTCTTGAGTATGGCTTTTGTGTTGACAAGCATCGGCGTGAGTCGATCGGGTCAGGCACAGACTTTCAATGTGCTCTACACCTTCGCTGGCCAACCAGATGGCGGAACCCCCCATGCAGGATTGGTTCGGGATAAAGCAGGAAACTTCTACGGCACTACGCTTTACGGCGGCGCTTTCAATTTCGGCACGGTTTTTGAAGTAAATTCCAGCGGGACAGAAACCGTCTTACATAGCTTTACAGGAGCCCCCGGAGACGGGGCATACCCTTATGCGGAACTGATTAGAGACAGTGCTGGAAACTTTTACGGTACCACAAGCTACGGCGGCGCCTCTAACCACGGCACAGTCTTCAAGATGACTGCGAGCGGTACCGAAACCGTCCTTCACAGCTTCACTGGAAAGTCGGACGGGGCGCTGCCCTACGGAAGCTTGATCCGGGATAAGACCGGGAATCTTTACGGCACAACGTATTTCAGTGGTACTTCCGGTTATGGCACATTGTTCAAGGTGACCAGAAATGGCACCGCGACTGTGCTGCATCGATTCGCCGGTGGCGCGAAAGACGGGGCACTCCCTTACTACACAGGATTACTGATGGACAAATCGGGGAACGTATACGGCGTCACCATGGAGGGCGGTACTTCCAATTTGGGGGTGGTGTACAGGTTTGATAAAAGCAATGGTTTGGTTGTTCTACACAGCTTCGTTGGGGGAGTGAATGACGGATGCTATCCGTTCGGAACCCTGATTCAGGATGCAATTGGCTCACTGTACGGCACTACACAATCGTGCGGATCCTTTGACGATGGCACGGTGTGGCGGCTAACATCGAGCGGCTCGGAGGCAGTGCTCGATCACTTCGCCGGTGGAACCAACGATGGGGCTACGCCTCTTGCCGGAGTGATACGTGACGATCAGGGTAATCTCTTTGGTACGACAGAGTTTGGCGGATATGTAGATGTCGGTGCATTGTACGAACTAAGCCCGAACGGTACGCTAACCATCCTCCGTGGCTTTTACTACAACACCGACGGAGCGTACCTCGTAGGAGGCCTGATCCGTGATGTTCAGAACAACATCTACGGCACCGCTCTCAAATATGGGGGAGGTTACGGAACAGTGTGGCAATGGAGTCCATAGTCAATGAGGTCTGAGGCCGCGCATGGAGCCCTTTTTCGTGATGACGTGATACCACAGCTCAAGCGTGAGCAACAACCAACCTGATGAGAGGACGAGGGTATCCATGGCGAGGCAAGGAGGAGGAGCTTATGCCCAGTAACGATCGTTCGGTCGTCCGGGACATCATACTGTTCTTGATTGCGATGCTTGCGTCAGGAGTGACGGCGACCTTGCCCGCGGGGGCGCAAACTTTGACGGTGCTTCATTCGTTTACCGGGGGCGCGGATGGTGGAAACCCCTATACAACTTTGCTTCGAGACGCAAATGGTAACTTGTACGGCACGGCAGCTACAGGCGGTACGGGCGCATGCAACGGCGACGAAAATGGTTGTGGTGTCGTTTTCAAGCTAGATACAACGGGCACCGAGACGGTCCTGTACAACTTCACGGGATACCCGACGGACGGGTCAGGCCCATCCGGAAACATAGCCCGGGACAAGCACGGGAGTGTTTATGGGTCTGCCGGCGGCGGCATGTACACATTGGGAATGCTATTCAGAGTGGATACCGCCGGAAGGGAGACCGTACTGTACAACTTCGGCACGGCCAAGAGAGACGCAGAGTACCCGAACGGCGTGATTTTGGATTCTGCAGGCAGTCTTTATGGTGCCGCCGGGGGCGGTTCCTTCGGCGCGGGAGCCGTCTTCAAGCTGGACTCAACCGGCAAAGAAACTGTGCTGTATAGCTTTACTGGAAAGACCGATGGCTCAAGTCCAGAAGGGGTGATCCGAGACGTTGCGGGAAATCTATATGGTGCCACGTATGAGGGCGGAGATTTTGGTTGCAATAACTACGGGTATGGCTGCGGCACTGTATTCAGGCTAGATGTGGCCGGCAAAGAGACCACTTTGTATACATTTACTGGTCCGCCGTCAGATGGGACACGAGCAGGGGCCGGAGTGGTTCGGGATGCGGCGGGTAACCTGTATGGCACGACGTCGGAAGGGGGCAGCTACGGTTACGGTTACGGAACAGTATTTAAAGTCGATACCAATGGTAAGGAGACGGTACTGCATAGCTTTGCCGGGGGTGCAGACGGAGCAGCGCCCTATGCGGAGTTGATTCTCGACGACGCTGGCAACTTATATGGTACTACGTCTATCGGGGGAACTGGCGCGTGTTACGTAAACGGGTACCAAGTCGGTTGTGGTACGGTCTACGAAATAGATTCCAGCGGCAAGGAAAGTGTCCTATACAGTTTCATGAACGGTTCGGACGGAAGCTATCCTTCCACAGGACTGGTGCGGGATGCAAAGGGAAATCTTTATGGCACAACAGTGCTGGGCAGCGGCACCGGATGCTACAACCATCAAGGCTGCGGAGCGATCTTCAAGCTCAGCGTGGCGCCCGCGGTGTCGTTTGATCCAACCAGCCTCAATTTTGGCAGCCAGACGGTGGGAATTAAGAGTTCACCACAAGTTGTGACCCTCATCAACACTGGTAACACCATTCTCACTATCAAATCAATTGGGATCGGCGGAACCAACAGTGGCGACTTTGCCGAGACCAACCATTGTCCCACGTCGCTCGCCCCGAATGATAGTTGCAGGATTGCCGTGACCTTCACGCCAAGCGCTACGGGAACTCGAAACGCAACTGTCTCCGTTGCCGACAATGCTGCCAATAGCCCGCAGACAGTCCCTCTCACCGGTGTGGGTGTTTTGCCCGCGGTGACGCTGTCTCCTACCAACCTGACCTTTCCGACCCAGGTTGTATATACCGATAGCGCGCCACAACGTGTGAAGCTCACCAACACAGGCGCTGGAATTCTCATTATCAGCCAGATTGGAGCGACAGTTCCTTTCAGCCAGACCAACAACTGCGGCAAAAGCGTTGCCCCAGGAGCACACTGCACCATCACCGTGAGGTTTTATCCCAAGATCAAGGGAGTGCAGAAAGGTACAGTGAGCGTTACTGACAATGCTCCGGATAGCCCCCAGACGGTACCTCTAACCGGTACGGGAACGATCGTGCTACTGGAGCCGAAAGATGTTAACTTCGGCAGTCAGCCAGTGGGGACCAGGAGTCTTCGCCGGACTATCGCTCTTAGCAACAAAGGACACGCGGTGGTAAATATTACGAGCATCTCAATCACGGGCGTAGACGCGCGAGACTTTGCGGAGAACAACAACTGCGGCAAGCAAGTAGAATCCGGAAGCAGTTGCTTCATCAGAGTGACATTTAAGCCACTTGCTGGAGGAAAACGAACCGCGGACGTTACCGTCAAGGACGACGGCGGCGGCAGTACGCAACAAGTGAAGTTGTCTGGAACCGGCACGTAAGAATATGCGGGCTCCAACCCGTTGAACTGTCGTTGGGCCGCAGTTCGTCACCGTGCGGAAGTCTCGCCCAACCCTGCTTTTTTGTCGTAAACATGCGCTCCGATGAAAATCTTTTCACGCTGTCAGCGATCAACGGAAATTCCGGATAATAGCGTGCCCATTCATGGGAGCCCGCGGCGTGCAGTAGGAATTGCTGCGAAGTTCGTAAATTGCAAGGAGATTTCGAAATGAACTCACCGAAGTGGATCGCAGTCACATTCTCGTTAGTGATGCTTGCCGGATTGTTCGCGCAAGCGCAGACCTTCACCACACTGTATCAGTTCACGGGTCCCGGCGGCGCAAACCCTGCCGCGGGGGTGATTCAAGATAAGCAGGGTAACTTGTACGGAACCACGGTTTTTGGCGGCTCGGCGAACGAAGGTGTGGTTTATAAGCTGAGTAGTACTGAGAATGTGGTGCACTCATTCACAGGTACCACGTCGGATGGATCGTTCCCCAACACGCCCGTTACTCTGGATAGTAAGGGTAATCTCTACGGAACCGCTGTGGAAGGTGGCACTAACGGCGGTGGGGTAGTGTTCAAGATCGATACGAATGGCAAGGAGACGATCCTTTACAACTTTGCTGGCGGGACCACAGACGGCTGCGCACCCTTTCAAGGCCTGATTATGGATAAGGCGGGAACCCTCTACGGTACTACCGCCTCCTGTGGGGCCGCGAACAACGGCACAATTTTCAGGCTGACATCGAAGGGGAAGGAGAAAATTCTGCACAGCTTCGCGGGAGTCCCGTCAGATGGCGCCAGCCCACAGTTCGGTTACCTGCTCATGGACGCAAAAGGAACCCTATACGGGGTTACGACGGGGGGCGGAAAAGCCGATTTCGGCGTTGTCTACAAGCTGACGAAGACGGGCAAGTTCTCCATCCTCCACAGCTTCGCGGGAGGAACCAATGACGGCTGCACTCCCTTCGGTACAGTAGCGATGGACAAGGCAGGCAACCTCTACGGAACCACGGAGCAGTGCGGCGCCTCCAGTAACGGAGCAGTCTGGAAGGTGCCGAAAAGGGGAAAAGAGGCGCTTAAATACAGCTTTGCGGGAGGCGCTTCGGACGGACAATTCCCGATTGCAGGTGTGACTCTGGACCCGCAAGGTAAGATGTATGGCGTTACGGGGAACGGTGGCACCTCCAACGATGGAATCATTTACACCCTGAGTAAGGCGGGTGTTCTCGCTATATTGCACAGCTTCGATGGCTCAGATGGTGCACATCCGTGGGGAGAGGTTTTGCGCAACGGAAACGGAGCCTTGTACGGAAGCACCAATGTAGGCGGCGCCTCCAGTTTCGGGACGGTCTGGGCCTTTAAGTGATCGTCCGCCGCGTTCCTTGAAATCTTCCTGACCGCTGGAAGCTGTTTTTTCTGACTCGCTTCTTTACTTTCGCGATCAAACGGAACGAGTGTCAGAAAACTGGCGAAAGATTTCGAGACCACCCAGTGGATGGTAGCGCGGATCACAGATGTGCGAAGGTGAGTTCCCTACAATTGTCCCACAACCCCGCTGGCAAGGTCCCTCAACTGCTTGTCATTGGCTGCCTTCGCGGAGATAAAAAACCTGACTCGGCCCTTGCGGACATGCAGTCCATGCTGAGCGTCTAAATACGCCTCGTCTCCAATCCCGGTCACCGGCGTCGATCCTCGCCCGAAAAAGTTTTTCAATCTCGCAAATAGTTCTGCTGACGACGCCGACGAGGGATCAATGTATGCTCTGAACAGTAGGTAGTCGCTCTTGGTTGGGTAGGTACAATCCGCTCCCTCAGCGGTATTTGGGTAGGGCCGGGGAGCGACGGTCTTTTTCGGGGGGTCGTAGGTTTGTCCTAGGGTTTTGATCACCACTGCCGCCGGCAGCAGCGAACACAGGTCAGCCGGAGGTTGAGCCGCTGTTGCCAAGCCGACCGAGCAGATGACGAGGAGGAAAGCTGCAGCGGTCCACAACGCGCGATTCAAGTCAGCCATGTGCGACCTCCTTTTTGCACGAAGCGACGCGATTATATATCGGAGATGCCCGTGCTTCAACTGCCGCTGCCTTCAATCAGGGCCCAATTTTTTTGGTCCAGCACGGCTTCTCCCGCGGTGACATTGAATTCGGTTTCTTTATGATCCCATTGTCCAGCCTGCGGGTGGACGTGCACATCGTCGAAGTCAAAGTCATAGGTGACTACGCAAGCCGATTTGGCCAATTCCACCAAACACCATCACTTGGCCGCTGAAGTATATCGGCCATGACACCATAGACGCATTCGTCCAACCGATGGTTTGGCAAAATTCCGTTAACCTTGGTGAAGGCCCACGCTCTCTTTCTACACCCGCAGGGGACCAATGAGTGTAATCGGGATGTTTCGCCAGTCATTGCTCCGTGCGAGACAAGCGGGCAAGTGCTCATGCCGCATCGTCGTATGCGAGGGAAGATGACAGCTTACGGTAAGCGTCAGTCTGCTGCCGAAGGGTTGCGGCCACTTGCTCTGCGGTGCCAACGGCGTCTGCACCTGCAATGAAGCGCCGTGGCGGGTTTTCCTGACCCGAGATACGAATCAGTGCCTGCGCAAGTTTGGCGGGATCTCCGGACTGCTGGCCGTTGTAACTTTTCCAAAATTCCATTTGCTTCGCTCTACGCTCGTTATAATCCTCAATGGTCCACTCTGCGAAATTTGTAGATTCTTCGGTGAGAAGCTCAGTGCGGAAGAAGCCCGGATTGACAGTGATTGTATTGATGCCAAACGGTTCGACCTCAGGCTGCATCGACTGCATCCAGCCCTCAAGGCCGAACTTCGATGCGGCGTAGGCGGTGCCGAACTCAAAACCGATGAGTCCAGCGTTCGATGAGATCGTGATTATGAGCCCTGAACCCTGCTTGCGCATAATTGGCAGAACGGCGCGGGTCACGTTCATCGGGCCGACTAGACTGGTCGACAACTGCCGCTCGATTTGCTCCGGCGACAATTCTTCAAAGAATCCTGCATAAAAGTTTGCGGCATTATTGACCAGCACATCTATGCGGCCAAACTGGTCAACGGACGCCTTAACCGCAGACTCTGCGTCGGCAGGTTTGGTGATGTCCAATTTTGCGATCAACAGTTCGGGGGATTTTCCAAGGGCCTTGGCCACTTTGTCAGTATTGCGGCCCGTCGCAACGACTTGATGGCCGCCAGCCAAAGCCGCCTTGGCGATGTCCGCGCCCAAGCCGCGGCCTGCGCCGGTGATAAGCCAGACTTTATTGATGGCCATGGTTCCCTCCTTTATCGGTAGGTTGTCAGTTTATTTTAACTTGGTCCAGGGAAGCCAGAAATCGTATAAATTGGGAGGAGACTTGCTTCCCAATTCTCGGGCGAAGAATTGCCCGGAGCGTCGATGGTGTGAGGTTATGAATTTTCGCAACCGTTATCTGGTGATTGCTATCCGAATATTGCTGGGCCTGATCATGCTCGCAAGCGGCATTAGCGGACTGCTGATGGGCAACTCAACGCAAGGCGTACCGGTGAAGATGGTCGCCTTCACGCAAGTATTTTGGGCTTCAGGCATTTTTCAGATGGTGAAGGTTACTGAGATCGTTGCAGGGTTCATGCTGCTGGTTGGCATCTTCCCGGCGTTAGCAACATTATTCCTTGCGCCCGATGTTGTGGGAATTGTTATAGTCAACGCCCGGTTGATGCCCTCATTCTTATGGCTTGGTGCGGTTGTCTTTGTGTTGACCGCTTATTTGGGGTACGCCTACTGGGACAGGTACAAATCAATTTTCTCCCGCAAGTGATAGGGAAAAAGCAGACCATTGGGACGAGTTATTTTGCTCTCGGAGCTGGTGTTGCCGAGTAGTAGTGCCATCGGTGTCGCCGTTGATACCAGCAACTGCGGGACGATCTCAGCTCCTGGTAAGTCGCTTCTGTGAATCGGTTCACAGAAACTCCGGGATCACGGGCAACCCGGACTTTGATGTCAACTGACGAAATCAGGCGTGGGTGTTGAAAAACCCCCTCTTTTGAAAAAACCGCCCCAACCGAGGGATAGAAAATGTCCACCAAAATTGAGAACCTCGTTCATAGGGCATCCTAGCGCGATGAAATTGCCGCGGATTTCTGCGAGTGAGTTTTTCAACAGCCACGACTGGTTACAACAGTCAAGTCCGATTATCGCCTCAGCAAAGGGCATCCCGGGTACAACCGCCAACAAAAGAATGGAGAATCTGTTTGCAGATCGTACTGCTTCTCTACTGTTTCTCTCTAGATCCGCGTGAATTATTTCCGTGTCATTGACAGCCCAAAACCGCCGGGAGTAGCCTGCACTGTTTAATGGTTTGGCTCGTCGGTAGGATACTCGTGGTAGCTCTCTGGAGGGTAGGACAATGGCGAATCGAACTCTTATGAAGCGGATTGCCTTGCTGGCTCTCTTCAGTCTGCCTTTCTTGCTGGGCACTGCCCGGGCCCAAACCGAAACCGTGCTTTACAGC
>Ga0207141_10012_pt1 | contig 59829 bp, 64 predicted proteins | sample Alteio_BWMinHeat_5_FD_153553 | JGI IMG/M metagenome (GOLD analysis project Ga0207141, IMG submission 153553) | Enriched cells from forest soil in Barre Woods Harvard Forest LTER site, Petersham, Massachusetts, United States -... | ecosystem: Environmental > Terrestrial > Soil > Temperate forest >... | reverse complement strand
ATCGCTCTGCTCAGTCGCGAAACCCAGGCGCTGTTTCAAAAGAGTGGTTCTTGGCCGCAACAGCTCATGGCCGAGGTTGGAAGGGTTGTTCAGGGCCGCAAGCGGGCAAAATCGGCGGGGCAGCCATGACACATCGGTCATCGAGGAAAATCGAAATACTCGATGTACTTCGCCAGTTCCGGGTCGGCTTTTCTCAGGCGAGCCATCATCTCATCATCGAAACCGATGTCGGCGACATCGATCTCCTTTGCGAACAACTTGACGAGGCGCCCAAAATACCGATCTTCATTCGTAGCTAGCAATCGATGTCGGACGGGAGACTCATCTTGTGACCAGACTCTCAGGCATTCGGATGTGCTGCAGCCCACCAACCACATATACTGCACCCCGAGCGGCAGCGCGCGCCCAAGCGCCTTCCACGATTATCAACAAAATTCAACAGATTTCAATAAGCTCTGGAATCTGGTTCGGGACCATGTGCTCTACCCAGAAACCCTTCTCGGAAGCCCCTTAGATTCAGCGATGCGAAATCCACTGCTTATTGAACGTTGTTGAAGTCTATTGATGTTGGAGGCTTTGACAGCTACAAATTCGTCTACAGGGTCGAATTGCCTTCCAATCGAAGCGTGGAACTCATTGACCTGCAAGCGGTCACTCCTGAACTTTTTGGGCCGACCACCTGGGTTTTCACCCAGGTGCTCGCCCATCGCTAGGGCGGTCTCCCTCGACGGGATTGGCCTAGCTGCCGCCGCCGGTTGCACCCATGGCCCCTGCCTTCCTCGCAGGTTGGCCCTCATGGGCCGGATCTGGCGTGGCGGGCTTGCTACCTTTAGTAAGAACGCGGTCAAGCTCCTCGGTGAGGGAGGATGGGTTGACCGGCTTCGACAAGTAGCCATCAAACCCCGAATTGAGGATCCGTTCCTCATCGCCCCGCATGGCATAGGCGGTGACTGCCACTACCGGCAGCTTCGCCAGGCGAGGATTCTCGCGGATTCTTTGTATGACCGCAAATCCGTCCATTATCGGCATTCCGATATCGAGAAGCAGCAGTTCTGGTTGAGCCTGGTCAATCATTCGAAGGGCTTCTTGACCGTCGCATGCTTCAATTACTGTGTATCCACGCAATTCCAGCAACTCGCGGAGCAGTTCTCGGTTAACGGCGTTGTCTTCGGCAATGAGGACTTTGATCATGGCTGTCCTGCAGATTTCGCCCGACTGCGGCCTCGAACCACTCGGCCAACTTCGGCAATCACTTGCTCCTTCCAGGAACCGTCCTTTTGCAGGAGGCCCTGTGTCTCGCGGTTTAGAAGAGCAATCTCGTCCTGGCTCAAGTTCTTGGCCGTCATAACGAGAATCGGTAATTCCCGGAAGACTGGCTCTTTTCGAACATGGCGAATGACTTGAAACCCGTCCATGCCTGGCATCAGCAGATCGAGCAGGATCGCGCCCACCACTTTATTAGCCAGGACCTCCAAAGCTCGTGTGCCGTTGCGGACAGCCTGGGTTTCGTAACCGGCAGAGCGCAAGGCCTCCTCCAGCAGCTCCAGAGCTTTTGGGTCATCGTCTACCAGCAGGATGGACGAATCCTCGTCGGCAGGCGACGGCAGATGCCTGCGAATCGCTTCCAGCAGCACTGGCTTGCGGACTGGCTTAATGAGATAGTCGGCTGCACCCAAGGCGAAACCCACCTGCTTTTGATCCACGATAGAGAGGATGATGACCGGGATATTTGCTGTCTCGGAGTTTTTTCGGAGTGCTGCCAAGGTTTCGAAGCCATTGCTGCCGGGCATCAGCACATCCAGGGTGATGGCGTCCGGACGCAGTTGGTGAGCTTTCCTGACTGCTTCAGCTCCCGACTCGGCCATCACAACCCGGTATTCTGGTTCCAGATAGCTGGCTAGAAGTTCACGCGCCGGGGCCTCATCATCCACAATCAGCACCAACGGAGTGAAGCGACTTGAAGGTGTAACAATAGAGGATATCGCTGGCTCAACGACCGGGCGGGCCTGTGATGTCGGCTCCACGGCGAGAAGAGTAAAGGTGAACCGGCTGCCTTTCCCCAACTCGCTTTCGACGGAAATCTGGCCTCCTTGTTGCTCAACCAAGCGTTTCGCGATGGCAAGCCCTAGTCCTGTGCCTTCTTGGGTGCGATCAGCGCTCCCATCGACCTGTCGGAATTCCTCGAACACTACTTTTTGATCCTCAGGTCGGATGCCGATTCCTGTGTCCGCGACGGATACACGGACGAAGCCCTGGACATCAACGCACTCGATGCTAATCAGGCCGTCCTTGGGTGTGAATTTGACCGCGTTACTCAGGAGGTTGTACAAAATTTGCTTAAAACGCACGCGATCTGCCTTAACGAGCGAGTTGCTCTCCATTTTCTGCTCAACCCGAATGCTCTTGGCCATAGCCAGCGGATGAATGGTGGAGAGCACTTCCGGTAGGGCGTCCTTCACCAGAAACTCTTCGGTACGCAGCTCCAATTGTCCAGCCTCGATCTTGGAAAGATCCAGAATGTCATTGATTAGCTGCAACAGGTGCGTTGAACCCTGTTTGATGTGGTTGACGAAGCGTTTCTGCTTGTCGTTAAGTTGACCCGGAGTCCCCTCTGCCAACAGATCGGAGAAGCCCACAATCGCATTCAGCGGGGTCCGCAATTCGTGGCTCATACTGGCCAAGAACTTGCTCTTCATCTGGGTAGCCCGTTCAACTTCGCGGTTGCGGAGATCCAGTTCTTTGTTGGCAACAGCCAGCTGGTTAGTACGTTCCCGAACCCGTTGCTCCAACTCATTGTGAGCTCGCTGCAGGGCACCATCGCGCTGCTGAATCTGCTCCAACATCTCATTGACCGATTCAATCAAGGTCGACACTTCGTCGCGATTTCGGATCGTAGCGGCCCGGATCGAATAGTTCTTGTCGCGAGACACGATGCGGACAGTCTGCGCCAACTGCATCACTGGTTCGGAGATAACACGCTGCGATATTCTTGAAATCAACAGGGCAACCACCAGCGAGGCGAGAAATACGACGACGATGATTACCGCATAGCTCTTCAGCCGGTCGTTCATCGCCCCCAAGTCCGAACTGATGTACACAAGGCCCGTTGGTTTGCCCTCGAAGATGATCGAGCGCGCCAGCCCCAGTTGCCCATTTCTAAACCAATAGTTCTGGGTTTGACCTGAGGGAATAATCGGCAGGGGCAGAGTCTGGCCTGCGCGCTCGCGCCAGTACGCGGCGAAAGGCTGACCGTCGTGCGTGTAAATCTGGGCGTACATAAGGTGCCGGTTGGCATTCAACGCTGACAGGGTCTTCTCCGCGGAATGAAAATCGTCAAACAGGAGGGCCGACGTGGTATTGTCTCCGATGATCTGGGCTTGGATCGAGACGTTGCGCACCAGGGCGTCTCGAAAGCTGTACAGGTCGTACGCACAAAAACCGCCGCATGCCAACAGCAGGGCCGCCGCGCTCACCAGCATGTTCATCCAGGTGAGTTTCTTAGAGATCGAATAGTTTCGGATATCGAGCAAATCTGTCACTCTCGATCCTTTCTGACGGCGGTCGCTACCTTGAGCAGCTCAGAACTGAGCGTCAGACCCGCATGCTGAGTTGCGGTCAGGTTGACCTCGAAACGAACCTTCTTCCCTTCCAGAACAAACTGGATCATGCCGCCGCGGTTGACGAACTGCGGCGCATCGCTGACGGTCAAAACAGCCTTTTTGTCTAGGTCAGCGATAACCTTGTTTAGTCGGCTCTCGTCCGTAAGACTCAGAAAAAGAATCTGGCAATTGCCCGACTCCTCCGCAGCGGAAATTCGCTTGGCGACTATGGCCTTGCCGCCGATCGTTTCGCCTGCGAGCGTCGCGTCGAGTCTGGGGCCGAAGGGATCTTGCCCGAGAACGCAGACAGTAAAGGAGCCGCCTTGGGCTGCCGCAACCTTCCCAGGCCATTCGACGAATCGGCCAAAGTTATAGAGGTAGGCGGCTTTCACTTCGTAGTCAGTGGGTCTCGGATTCTGCGCCTGCAAGGCAGGAATGGCAAGGAAAGCCCATGCTGCGGCTACACCTGTGAGTAACGGACGGAGGCTAAGAGTAGACCACCTCGCTTGAGCACGGGAAACGCGGCGCACGCATGCTGTACCACGAAGATATTTCATCGATATCAATCCGCAGTCCGTCTCCATGTGATCTGCGCGTAAGCACTCCTCTCGATGAGCACAGGACCGAACTCGGCATGACGGGGCTGGAACAAATTCTGTCCAGTCACTGACAGCTCAAACTCTTTGGTAAAGCGCCAACCCAGCCGGGCGTCGGCTGTTTGATACGCGTTTACAGCGAGAGCCGGCAGTGCGCCTACATAGCGGTAAGTGGGATCAAACTCAAGTCGTCTGGGCAGATGGAACAAAATCTGTGCAGTTGCCTCATTGTGCGGGCTTGATCCCTCATACGACGACACCTGACTAGTTTTGGTGTGGGTCGGTTTGTCCTCAAAATTCAGGCTCACATAGGAATATGTGGCCTTGAAATCCATCCAGTGGGCCACTTTCCAGTCCGGCGAGATTTCGCCCCCGTTGGTGGATCCCATGATGCCGTTGACAGCCCGGAGTGAAATGAGGGTGTAGGGGGGAGGCGGCGAGGCCACGGTCGAAATTGATTCGTCCCCATAACTAACGAGGTCGTTGTACTTGTTATGAAAAGCTGCAACGTCTACGTAAAAAGTGGATGTCACCAGCTTACGATATCCGGCTTCATAGCCGAGCAGCGTTTCCGAAACGACTTGCCTCTTGTCGCAGATACAAGCAAACACTGGAGGAGTTGGCTGTACCAGCCCGGTAAGTTGCAGATCCTCATCAATACGGGAAGGCGTGCGTACCGCGCGCGTCACGGCTCCCCATATTGTTTGATGGGAAGTCGGCGTCCACAACAGCCGCGCGCTGGGCTCGCTTTCCCAGCCAGTGAAGATGTTGTGCTCAAACTTCGACCCTACGGTCAGCCAGAGTTTGTTTTGCCAGATCGCGATCTGGTCCTGCACGAATGCACTGTAGATATTGTCGTCTTCATGATGCGGCAGAAAGTTGAGGGTAGCGACAGTTTGGATGAAATCGCTGGGACTCCATCGAGCTCCAAGCCCCCAGATAACTTCATTTCGCTGCTTGAAGACGAAGTGGTGAATCAAGTCAACGTCAAACGTGTTACGAGTTTCTCCCAGTTGAGGTCCGAGACGAGATGTCCGGTCATAATAAGCCTGGACTTGGACGTCAGACGTACTATTGAGTTCACGACGCCAGCTCCCCAAGAGATTGCCGCCCGATACGTCTTGCGTCGCGTTTATGTTGAGTTGACCGGGTGGCGAGTAAGACACGATGGCCACCTGTTGCCCAACATTGCCCTTATAAAGATCGCCCTGCACTGTTAGCGTATCGCGGTCTGTCAGTTGGGAGTCCGTTCGGAAACCCGCTTGTCCAAATTGCCAGGAGTCATAATTACCCCCGCCAGGGTGGAATTCGGGGGTTTGGCCAAATCCCATCGCATACGCTCGATAGTTGAGATTGTTTCCGTGCGCGCCGCCGAAGCGAGCTCCGCTCTCGTTTTGTTCGACATTTCCGACGCTGGTAGATGCGTAGGTTCCGCGAGTATCCTTAGCGCTCTTAGTAATGATGTTGATCACGCCATTGACCGCGTTCGATCCCCAGATCGTTCCCCCGGGGCCCCGGATCACTTCGATACGCTCGACATCCTCGAGCAACACATTCTGTACGTCCCAGTACACGCCCGCATAGAGCGGTGTATAGACGCTTCGGCCGTCAATCAACACCAACACTGATTTTGAGAAACCACTTCCAAGTCCGCGAATGTTCACAGACCACTGATTGGAACTGATTCGTGCTACCTCCACTCCCGGCACAAGACGCAGTACCTCCGGAATGCTCGTGGCGCCAGAACGGTGAATGTCATCCTGGGTGAGAACGAAAATTGCTGCTGGGGTCCTCGAGATCTTCTCTGGCTCCTTGGAGGCCGTCGTTACTTCGACATTGCCGAGCTCCGCCAGACTCAATTGTTTGAGGGGCTCGCGATTCGCCTGGTCGGCTTGCGGAGCGGCAAAACTCTGGTTGACCAGTCCCGTGAGCACGAACACGACGATCAGGACAGCGCGCTGCGCAACTCTCACAGCCGGAATCGCCTCTCCATCGGGCGTGTCACGAGTTGCGTCATGCCTGAAGCAAGATAGCGACGAGCTCATAACTGGCATCATGTTCCCGAAAACGCTCCTGTTCTTAGCCGTTCGCACCCGCAGCCACTGCGCCGCGAGAAAGGAAGTCTGCCGTTCCGGTTCTGACCAGCCGTTCGAATTGATCGAAGATGTGCGGATCCCACCAGCCCTTGGAAACTTCCTCTTTCATCGTTTGCAAAGCATCGGTGATGGAAAAGGCCTTCTTATACGGCCTGTCGGTAGTCAGCGCATCATAAACATCGACAATTTGCAGCACTCGAGCCGTAACTGGGATGTCCTCTCCCCGAAGTCCATCGGGGTACCCCGAGCCGTCGAGTTTCTCGTGGTGGTGTCGAATGATCGGAAGTACAAAACGGAACGATCTTAACGGCGCACAAATCCGCTCGCCGAGTGCGGAGTGCTCGCGGATGATTGTCCATTCGTCGGGCGTCAAACGACCAGGCTTTAGCAGAATTGCATCCGGTACAGCAATCTTCCCAACGTCGTGCACGATCCCTGCGCGACGTAGAGCCGTAACTTGATCCTCCGCGAGCTCCATTTGTTCACCCAGACGAGCGGAATACTCCGCCAGGCGTTCACAGTGGCCATGCGTGTAGGGATCCTTGCTCTCAATGCTCCGCGCGAGCGAGAACAGGACCGATTCGGCGCGCTCCAACTCGTCCGTGCGCTGTTTAAGCCTTAAAAGGGACCTTACGCGAGCGAGCAATTCCGTTCTATCGACCGGACGGCTCAAGAAATCATCCGCTCCCATCTTGATACCCTCGATCCGGTCCTGCCTGTCAGACAGTGAGGTAATCAAAATCACGGGTATCAGATAGGTGTTTTGGTTATTCTTGATTTTCTCGCAGGCTTGAAAGCCTGTGAGGCGAGGCATCATTACGTCCATTAGGACCAGGTCGACTTGAGTTCTGATCAACTCTGGAACGACATCCGCACCGTCCGAAACACTGATGACTTTAAATCCCTGGGTTGTGAGGAGTTCTTCTAACAGTTCGCGGTTTGCGGCTTGGTCGTCGGCGACTAAGATGGTGCCGCTGACAGATTGGTGCGAGTTATACGACATGTAACCTCTAGCCCCTTCTGCGGCCTTACGCTGAGAGTTGCACAGGAAGAGAGGAAAACTCTAATTACCGAAGTCATCTTTCGCTGACAGTGTTCGGATTGCGTAACAGAGGTGGACGCCAGCACTGGCGACAAGCAGTGGAGCTACAAGACCGGCGGCAAAGTGGAGTCCTCGCCCTCGGGAGCGAATGGAGTTGTTTATATCGGCTCGGATGACGGCAAAGTGTACGCGCTGGACGCCAGGACCGGCGCCAAATTGCGGAGCTACACCACCGGGAACTATGTGTTGTCCTCACCCGTGGTGGTGAAATGGGGTGGTGTATGTCGGCTCGTTCGACAACAACGTGTAAGCCTTCGGCATAAGGCAAGGGTCGGGAGCGACGCAATGAAGAAACAAGAGGCAGCTTCCAGAGCGGGCCGCTCATGGGCTGCTTCGCCCCGGCTTCAACCTCATACCCATCAAATTCCAGAACACGAAAGCAAACCAATGCCAAGGTCGCGGAAGATCAATCTCCAAAAAGTTCACGCGTCCCTTGATGCGGGTCTGCCCACAATGCGGGAAGGTGATTTCACACCGCCGAAGGTTCGCCGTATCGACTTCGAGCAGATGGAGTGTCCAGCGTGCGGAGAGCGACTTGCACCGGATGGGAAGCGATCTACGGTCCCGCCTGCGTCTCGGTGAGTTCGACGGGAGTCGAGCACAGTGCGTCGTCATTAGCAACGTAGTTGATACGAGCACTCACCGGGTAGCTCTTCATCAGTCGGGCATCGAAGGGCTTCAACATTTCCGATACCGTTTCGACATTGGTCATCCCCGGATCAAGCCACAGGTCATAGCTGTCTGGATCAAGGATGACTGGCATCCGGTCGTGGACGGATCAAGTCACAACGTTTGGAGTTGTGGTTAAGATCGAACATGACCCCATCCACTCCCCGCTCGGGTCTCTCCATCGATCCACACAGTCCTGCGAACGCGAACAATTCACCGTTATTCACTTCAAAGCATGACGGCTGTTTCGCTTTGCCCCTCCGCACCCACTCGTAAAATCCGCCTGCTGGAATCAGGCACCTACGATTCGTCAATGGATCGCGGAACGCGGGCTTTCGTCGCCGCTGTTTCCGATCTTGCGTTAATCATCTTGACAGAAACTGATGGATCTTTTGCCCAGGACGGGATGAGTCCCCACCTGAGTAGAGACAATTCCCGGCGAAGTTCCTTCGAATTCTGCCGGATCACACGAACCGATTGAGTCGGAGCAATGTTGTAACACGGAGTCCAGTCGTCATCAGAAACGGTGTCAAAGTACTATTCGATCATTTGCTTTCGACGCGATAATCGATAGCGACCGCACATTAGACGATTATGGCAGATGGTGAGAGGGTTCACCGTGTCGAGAGCGTTTGCATCTCACAAAACAATGCAGATCATTGGCTCTTTTTTGTAGGTTGCAGAGCGTTCGCGGATAGATTGATGTATTTCCGCACTACTTGAACGAAGGCCCATCGTTCGACTGGTTTGACCAGATATGCTGCCGCGGGCATCAGGTCCAGAATTCGGCTACTGACCCCCGAAACGACGATAGCCGGAATGTGTGATGTCTCCGTCGTATTTTTTAAGATAAACAACGTTTGGAGTCCACCCGGCCCCGGCATCAACACGTCAGTCACGATCAGGTCAGGCAATAAACGACGCGCTTCCTCGACAGCCTCTGTCCCGGAAGAAACCACCATGATGGCACAGCCCTCTGGTTCGAGGTAACTGGCGAGCAGTTCGCGTGAAGCCAGATCGTCATCCGCGATCAAAATTAATGGTTTTTCTCGCTCTGGCTTTGGAGGCATCTCTTGAATCTATGCTAGCCAAGTTGGGTTCGGAAGGTTACCTTTGTCACTAATCGAGACCCGTCTTGGGCTCGCTGGAAAGACCCGCAGCTCAGGAGCCATCCAGAGGATGCGGGTCGCGTGGGGAAGGCAGCACGTTAGGCTCACCAACTATACGCTCGGCAGGCTTCCAGCGATAGTGGCCTATCGCAAACTAACTGTCGCCAACCTTTTTAGATACCGCTCAGCCCAAGCCAACTCTTTGCCTCATCAACGGTCATGAACACAGCGATGTTTTCGTCATTCCGTATACTTTTATACATTAGTACGGTCTCATACATCGCAAGCTTGGGAGCAACGATTGCACGCTTGGACTCGTGCGAAAACGGGTCGCTGTAGCGTGCGAATCTCGCGGCGGATGCGAAGTCGATCTGTGGATTTTCGACCTCAGTCAGATCAGACAACTCGGAGAAGCTTGGATCGAAGGCTGGGTTATTGCGAAGATCAGTAGCAAATCGCTCAGCATCGGCCATGGTTAGGCGTCTGCCAAACTTCGCAAATACGACTCGATTTTTGGAATCGACAATCCAGTAGTTCGCCAAAGCTCCTCCCGGTAGTGTCGCCACCTCAGCGCAATGGTCATTGATCAGTTTCCGTGCCGCTTTGTGGTCAGAGAACTCGAACCCATGGCGAAAGGCGTTTCTGTTTCGCACGCAAGCTTGCACATCCACTGATCCAAGCGGAAGATTGATGTGCAATTCTACAGTCTGCCCGACCGACACCTCAACGGGCAGAATGGCAGACATTCCAGAGTCGCTCAGTTCAATCGAGAAACCCGGAATCAGACCTAGTGTCTTGGAACGGACCGTGAGTTCAACTTCCAATTTGAACCTAGCGGACCGACGCACCTCAGTCACGTTTTTGTCGACCTCTCTTGCTCATCAAAAACTCGCCCTCCCTGTTAGCAGCTCCGAGACCACTTCGTTCATACCCCGAGACCCTGTTCCGATTTTGTAAAACAGCTCGTTTGTAACAACATCTGCAACGGTAGTGGTTAAGCAGCTTTCTTTCCTGCCTTCAATTTCGCCCATCTTGCACGCTGTGCCGCCGCGATTTTCCTGCGAGCCGCTGCCGACATCGTGCGCTTCACAGGAGCCGAGCCTGTTGTTTTCGCTATCGCAATTGGCTGCGACTTTTCACGAGTTCTGGCCCATCTCGCCTTTTGTGCCTGCGCCATCTTGCGCCGTGAAGCCTTCGATATTATTCGGGTTGGTTGGTTCGCTTTCCCGAATGTTCCCGCACCGTTCAGCGACTCGATCACTAAAATCGCTTGTTCCAACTTCTTCACCTGTGACTGCATTTGCTTGCGCTCTTCTCGTAGCTGCTGAAGCGCATTGCTCAGAGTTCCCATGGTTCCCCCTCGATTTAGACAGCGGAGGATATTTTATAGGATTGGGATGGCTTGCCGTTAAAGTAAGACTCAGGCGACTTTTCAAAGAAGGCTGCGACGGAGCGGAAAGCGAGCGTCACGAAATACCGTAGCTCGGCGAAAACCAACAGATCGTCTTCGCCCTTACCTGCTGCCCTCCCCGAGGGGTCGAAATGAATCCCGATATTACATGTGCGATATGCAACGAGCCTGTGGTCCTGCAGAAAGCTCGGCATCAGGTTGTGGGGGTCGCAGCTTCGTAAACCCATTGCGGAAATCCGCTGGCATCGGAATACGGCGATGTCCAGTACGTAACCGAGGAGCGTGAAGATCACGGTGTAACGTTCTCCTGTCTGAGCAGACTATCAAGGACCTTTCCGAGTTGGTCAACCGTACAGGGCTTCAAGATCAAGTCTGGAAGATCGAGATTGCGGACGGCCGCAGCGTCTTCCGGCCTAACGTCACCGCTAGTCATCAAAATGGGGATGTCGGGGCGTATTCTCAGTAGCTCTTGTGCAAATTCGATGCCGCACATGCCGGGCATGGAGAGATCACTCACTACGGCGTGAAAGGCTTTGGGGTCGGAGCGAAATATTTCCAATGCTTTGACCGGGTCGGTGCATCCCGTTACTCGATAGCTCAATCCTTCCAAGATGCAAGTGGCGAGGAAGACAAGCGGTGCATCATCGTCAACGTAGAGAATGTGGTGTCCACTGCTTTGATTGGCGATACCGCCCAGTTTGACTTGAGTGCTTATTGATCCTTTACCTTGTAAACTATTAGCCATGGCTTAATCCAGAGAGCCGGCTTTTCGATTCTTAATCATGGGTGGGCCAGCGTGCACCACACGTTGCGCGGGATATATGTCCCAAAACGAAGCCAAGGTTATCAGAGCTGCGTGGCCAGTTCGCGCACGCCATTTACCGGCCAGCCGACTAGAAACCCGGCGAACTGTCAGGGGAGAACAGAGAGCAACGGCATTACCATGGTCACCCAGTTTGGTTGGCACTGTCCGCAAATGCAGTGAGGCAGCGTGCTGATTTATCATCGCTGCCGCCTGCGTGCGGCGTTTGCCATTTGTGCTATTGAAATCCACGGTGGTGACCCTATGCTTGCAGAACGTGCGTTTGAATCTGGTACCGCCGCTGATCGGTGTGGTTACATAATATCTCACACTGTCACTGTACCCTTTTTGTCTGTTCTGCTTTGGGACGAGAGGTGTGCAACCTTAGAGCGGGCGTGCCGGTAGTCAATATGAAGTCCGGCCAAGTATTCCAGTGCGGGAGGCTGCAACTGAAACAATAGGCTCTCCTAGCAGTCCGTATCTAAAATCATTTCACAGTTGATCTTCAAGATGTCGGTGCTCATGAGGGGTCGGACGTTTTCCGGACCACTGTTGCGATCTCTGAAGGACTAGCTAGTTCTTATCTACCCGCACAATCAGGTCGAGATCGGGAACAGTACCTTAAGACTGGCCAGGAGCACTCTGCACTGTGTAAAGCGACTCGGAACAAGACTTGACATCCGGCGAACGTCGAAAGTGTGGTGCTTCGGCCAGAGAAGCTTCGTGGAATTTAGGCGGGAGCGATGTTAGGGGTAAGGCTGGGATGAATACGGAACTGCGGAGATTTCCGCCGCACTTCGGGCAAAGAGAGCAATGCGCCGCGACCTGTGGGGTCTGTCAGGTGCGGTCGCAATCGCGGTGATTCTTGTCTTTCTGTTCGACACAGGATCTCTTGTCGAATGGGTCGCCAGGCACAAAGACTTGCAGCACATAAGCGTGGGCCGAGTCTAAGTCCATCAATCGAAAGAGATTAACTCCGCTTGGAATGGTGCTAGCCCGCCCGCCTTCAGGTGCTCACCGAGCTTCTTGTGGAAATCATCATCTGCGCCCTGGTGTGCAGCGGCGGAATGTTCGTCGGATCTCTCTTAACCTATCTGTTAAGGCCTAGTTCTCTGATCCGTTGTGGCCCTCACTTGTCGGTTTCCGGTGATTCTAAGCTAGAGGACTTGCGGATCTTCATCGTTTCGTCTCATTTGACAAAGCAAGCACATAAGTCTTGTGCGTCATCGACACCTTACTTCCCAATTGATCTACCGCAGCAGAGGCATCAAGAAATCGTGGGTTGAAACCCATCGCATTCTGGTTGGGATTGAATTGTCCGTCGACCAGATAGGCTGCCACGAAGCTGCCTGCAACATATGGTTGAAAGAACGCGAGGGGGATCGCATATTTCTTGGCTTTGAGGACGGATTCCGCTATGCCGCGGATCGGCTTACTGCGCCGAATAGTCCCGGGCACCTGGGGAATCACAAGACTCACGAATTCCAGATCTGGATGTCGCCGGCTGTACTTAACAATTGATCTAGCAACACGTTTAGGCGTTGTTATACCAAAATCGGAGACGATCCCTCGCGACACTGCTTTCGGATAGTAGAAATTCACGACACCTCGGACAAAGTCCGCGCAATTGCGTGATAGGAGTCTGTATGAAGCACGGTTCGGTCGGGAATTGAGCCAAAGAATTAATTCGTCATCCTGTTGGGCCGTGGTTTCGATTTCATAAGCGAAGCTGGTGCGGTTGTATGCTGACCCGACGAGTTGCACCCAATCCCCAGCCGGTGCCTTCTCAGAGGTAGCGTCAGGGACAAGCTCTTCCATGCGCTCACGCCGGTATCGATCTCTAAGATCGCCGGCGAACTCGCCGGTAGCGTAGACGGGAATATCTTCCGGCTTTGTGACGGCGTAGAGATAAGGAATGAGTGGAATGGCAATCCAGTCATACCCCGCAATTCGGTTGTACCGGCTGATCACCACACCGTGTTCTCCTTCGTGGCATCGCCGCAAAGAAGTGAGCGAGGCCGCACAGACATGCGTTAGATAGACAGCGGTGTGACCGGTACCAGCAAGCGCACCATCATAGCCATACGGTTCTTCGAGGAGAACGGCAACATTCGCGTTCGCCTTCCCAGGCGCGCACTGGAACGCGAGAAGCAATACGCATAATCCCGCTGGTTTCAGGTTGACTACCATCTGAATTCTCCAACGATACTGATTGCGAGGGGGACAGGCGGGTGTCATGGCATAGGAACGAGAATCTGTATTCGTGGGCCGCAACTCTTGTTCTACCATCCGCATTGGGGTGGTATAAGCTATTGACTTGCTACAGTTCGCAGGCAGAGTCGCCTGCCCTGCTTGGTGTTGTGCCACTGATTCACTACTCACCGGACTCGTTCCTGGGAGAGTCCTTATTTAGGGTGGAAAGAAGCAATTTGGCCGAGGCGGGCGGGTGAATCGCACTATTGATGACGATGTCCTTCGCGGTGGTTCCTTTTTCGTACAGCCGCTCGTTGCCGTCGTTATCGGGGCGGAGAGTTGAGCCTTCAAGAGAAATCCCGGCGAACAATCCTCGTGAACGCGAATACGATAGAATTTCCGCCCGCAATGTGACATCCGTAGAGGCGGCAGCGCTGCGGCCCTTCGGTCCGGCCGCAGCAGCCATATCGCCGCCGAGCTTGACTTGGCTGGTGAGAATTGAATCGGCCCCGCGCTGATTCAATACCAACAGGACGAAGTCTGTCGCTTGGCCACCCAATTGCAATCCGAAGCTTCCACCCTCGAGCGCCATCATGGAAGGTGCGCTCCAACGCCCGCTAAAATCCTTGCCGCTCCGGCAAGTCATCACGCCGCGACCGTAACTGCCCCCAAACCCAATCGCAAATTTCATTACGGAAGGCATAACGATAACGCATTCCGCTTTATCCAGAAGATCCTTGGGGATGTCGTCGGGAACATTAAGAACCTCGAGCATAACTTTGCCGGCATTCCTGATGCGATTGTTTTCGTCTTTTTGAGCAGACGCAGGTAGGCCAACCATGAGAATTACAAACATTAACAGGAAGATTCTTTTCATCGACGGCTCCTTCTCTCAATTCACGGTTTTTTATCCTCTTGTCGGCGCAAATGTTCGTTCCACGCCGGAGGCGTCAATTGATTTCGTTAATGAGTTTCAGAAACAGCTCCTGATAAGCGACTCCATTTCGACTCCAGGGACAGGGTTCTCCAAATAGTCCGTCGCGCCAAGGGCGAGGGCGCGCCGACAACAAAGCAGGTCCTTGCGGCGCGCCATCACGACAAAAGGCGTATTTGAGTTGTAAACGAACCAGGTGTCTAATTATCCGAAGCCCCTCGAAAGATGAGGAGCCTTGATCCACGAGCGCGAAGTCGAACTCCTCTCTCTCGACAGAGCGCATCGCCGATTCAACCGTCGTACACTTGTGAACCTCGAATCCATGGGCCTCGAAGGGTTCGGCGTTCCGCGCCAGGTCTCGACATCTTCATCGAAAATCAGCACTTTATGTGTGCCACAGAGTGTTTCGCCCTGGTCTGCATTCTGTTGCGTCTCCTGTTCCATCTTTGACCTCCAATCTGGACCTTTTACAACCACCGTCAGCTAATTCAATTGAACGGAGATCCAGAGTTGCCCGGGATGTTCCTAAAGCGGCTTTGCCAACTCTCGCCCAAGCAGAGCAACCGCTTGAGGGCGCGCTCAAGAGCGGGAAACCTCACTCGACACATCTCTAGCGCTCGCCGCAGCCACGCACATCGAGTATTTAGCATGAGCGCGCCCGCAACGATGAGAACGGTTCCCGGCACAAACGGAAGAAGCAAACCGACGATACCTCCGAGAATAAGAATCCACCCAAGAGCAACGACGGCGATCCGTTGAAGTGGTTTCTGCGTTTTGGCGATTCCGATCTCTTGCATACCGGACTCCCATTCGTCGACTGATTAGCAGTTCCCACGTCCGTGTCGTTTCAGCCTTCAACGGTGAGCATAGAAGGCAAGGGGGCCGGTGGCTATCCCGACAAGAGGGTATTTTGAGACTCAAACTCAGCTATGCGGTGATGTTTCACAGGCGCGTGATCCCACAAAACAAGGAATCGGGCGATGCGCAATCGAGGGCGGTTGTCTCTGCGACGCTTCCGACGAGGGCGGTGATGGGGTCCCTGCGTCCCTTGGGCGAGGAACAGCGTCTCCAGTTCAAGACACCTCGAACACGTTATGCGTAACGGGGTTGTGCGACACCATACCGCAGCGCCTCACTCGCGATCCGGCCGGCGAATCAGCAGGTCTTTCGACGTGCGCGAAGGGGGAAAAACGAGCGACCGGGCGATAGACACTGCCAGAATTCCGATCACACCGGAGGATCATCGGGTTTGGGAAATGCCCCTGCCAAGCCGCGTTGAGCCAGGACATCTTGGAGTCCGGCGAAAATCAGAATCAGCCCTACGCCATAACGCAGCAAATGAATAACCCAAGGGCACCGGCCAGCAGAAGACACATCGCGCCGGCCCAGAATCGCGAACACGTTCGAAGTGTAGACGACTAATGACTCACGGGTGATCGCAAAGCGGGAAGGGAGTCGAGGGCGAAAACCCGTGGGTCGCCTTGATGAACGCTAGCGCTAGCAGAACGGGCGTGGCGAACAGTTTTTTGCTTCCGTACATCAATAGACAAGTGAGAGATATCTCATGGCTTACAATCTTCCGTGACCCGCCAACGCCCCGATTGTCGCAGTCTGGGACATTTTGTTTTGGATCCCGGCAAGCAGCTCTGATGACCGTCAAGTGGGGGAACCCTGACCATTCCTTTTAGAGAAGGCGCAGGTCCTCCTGTTTTTCTCCGGGCCTCGGGAATGTCCGATCCCCCCACTAACCCCCGTCAACAGCTCCTGAGCAATTCAGTCAACTGCCAGCTCCAACTCATTTTGCATCCGTTGGATTTTCTGATGGCCTTTCTCGTACTCGAGGAACTTGCCTACCGTGTCCCTCAAGTCGTTCGAGCTGCCAGCGATTGTCGTCAGATGGTCCCGGTATTCTGTGGCAAAATGACGACCTTGATTTTCGTTGAGGTAAACGATGGCCGCCTGGGTGCTAGCCGCCACTTGCGCCGCGTGATAGGTTACCTCAGCGATTGCTCGCTGCTGCCAGGGAAGTACGGCGTAACGTATCTGCTGCAGCTCGGCAGTCCGTTCTCCCACTGCGTTGATCTGGTCCTTGACTTTGTTCAAGTAGTGGGCATGACTCTGCCAGCTATAACGCGGTCTTCGGGCGAAGCTCTCCAGGATGTCTGCATGGAGCGTTAGCTGCGCCGCTTCTTTCTTGATCTCGGCCAGGAGCGCTGACGACCGCCCTGACAGATACGCTACTTCCATTTCCGGCGCTGCAGATGATGGGGTCGGCGGAGAGGCAAAGACCGATCCGGTCCCAAGAAGCATAAGTGCTGAAAGAGCTACGATCATTCGTTTCAAGTTAGTTCGCATTTTCGATTCCTCCAGTTTTGGTTTTTCTGATGCGGGCGTGGCTGACAACTGGCCTTAGCAATGCTTACCAGCCGCACGTCCGTGTGCTTCACTTCAGCGCTGAGCATAAAAGGCAAGGTGTAGTGCGGCTATCCCAACCGAAGGGTATTTCGGAGGTCCCACTTTAGTTATCGGCTCAACGGGAAGAGTGTGGGACAGCGGCTGGGTCGTTTCGAAGGCAAAGATGACTGGCTATGTTGCGATTTTTTAACGTCCATTGGGAGCTTGCGATTCACCCATAAACGGGACTGTCTAGACATTAGAACAGCCAGTTTAAGACACAATCCCAAACTGGCGTGGCCTGGCCTTTCGCATCCGATCACGCTGCTATCGGTTCGACGCGCCCTTTCTCTGCATTCTGTGCCTTCGGAAGATCAACGACAAGAATCCCGTCTTTCAGGCTTGTCCTGACCTTGGAGGCGTCGACAACTGACGGAAGATCGAGGACCCGAAAGATCTGGTCGGCGCGCGACTCGGAGCAGATCATTTTTCCATTCTCCTTGTCTTCGTTCGTTTCGCGCTTGCCTGAAATCGCCAGATGCAGTGGTTCCACAATGACCTCGATATCCTTGCTGCCAAAGCCCGGCACTTCCGCCCGGACGATATATTCGTCATTTGACTCGGTTACATTCAGAGGAACCGGATGTAGCAACTCGGATTCGGCGCGAAACCAGTCGTCCCGTTCATGCCCGGCGATCTGCCATGGCTTTCAAAAATGTCGAACGCCCTTCGAGCGATGACATCGTAAATCTGCGAACATTGGTTGGAGATCTCTTCGCCGCTGTGCTTAACGAGCTCAGGCTCCTTCCTCCCCTCCATTACTGCTGCCAACTGTGACTTCATGTTCCATCTCCTGTTCGAAAAGATATGCGAACCTCCCTGTTATTCTGCGCCGATAAAAAGGCGGCCATGGGGAATTTCGTAGAGGCAGATTAGGATGACGAGAGGAAAAGGTCTATCCCTCCCAGAAGGTATCGAAGGCACAAAAATCTCAGTAGCGCCGTTCAAGGGACGGCCCAAGGGGCTATGACTCCTCGCCCTTCAAGAAATGATGCCTTTCCGAACAGCGTAGAGCACGAGCTCCGCAGAATTATGCAGGTTCAATTTTTGCAGGATGTGGCTGCGATGAGTCTCGACGGTGTAGGGGCTAATGTTGAGAGCTGTTGCTACTTCCTTGTTCGTCTTCCCTTCGGCCAGAAGCTGCAGGATCTCTCGCTCACGGCTGGTGAGCAAGTCATATGTATCTACCGCACCCTTTTGTTTGAGAACACGAACGTAGTCCTCCGCCAGGATACGGCTCACGTTTGGGCTGAAAAATGACTTGCCTTGCGAAATCGCCTGAATGGCCCCCATCAGATCGGCTGCAGCTGAGTCCTTGAGCAAATAGCCTCGGGCTCCGGCCCTCAAAGCGCGCATCACATACGATTCGTCAGCGTGCATGCTGAGGATGATTACCGCGATGGTCGGGCACTGAGTGACGATCATTTGGGTAGCTTCGATACCGTTCAGAACAGGCATGCCCACATCCATCACCACGACATCTGGTCTGAGCGAGGTGGCGAGTGCAACCGTTTCACGTCCGTTCTCACTTTCGCCGACAACCTCCAGGTTTGGCTGGCGCTCGAGCAACGCACGCAACCCCGTGCGCATAACAATGTGGTCGTCGGCCAACACAATCCGCAGCTTCCTCATGAACTCAATTCTCCAGATCGGCGGATGCGCTTGGGAGCGGCAGATCGACTCGAAGGCGCGTGCCTCGTGCCGGATCTGAATCCACTTTTAACACACCACCTAACTGAGTCACTCGCTCGTTAATGCCAACTAATCCCAAACCCCGCACACGCCTTGCATCAAAACCCCTTCCGTCATCTTCGATGCTGACTCGGAGGTGATTCGGCTCTTGGCGCACAACAATCCGTACGTTCTTCGCGTATGCGTGTTTTGAGCAATTGTTCAAGGCTTCTTGTACGACTCTGTACACACATGTCCTATGCTCTTCTGGCAAGTTGTCCGAAACATTCTCTTCCACCGTATCAACAAGCATACCCGTGCGCTTCGAAACTTCGCGCGCCTGCCACTCAAGCGCCGCGATGAGACCAAGGTCATCTAACATCGACGGGCGCAGCAGAAGGGCCATATTGCGCACTTCGTTGACGCAGTTTTCCGCAAGCGTCTTGATATTCTGAAGGCCCTGCAGGAAGCCACCTTCTTCGCTGGACATCTCTGTCAAGTTTTGAACATCCACAAGCAGGGCGCTTAAAGATTGGCCGACTTCATCATGAAGTTCACGGGAAATGGCGCGCCGTTCCCGTTCCTCTGCTTCCACGAGCCGTCTTGATAGTTCTTTCAATTCATGTTGTGCTTGCAGGCTCTCTTCATATTTTTCTTCGATCGTCTTCTCGAGTCGCCCTGCGTACACGATGGTGGTGACAGCCAGAATCAATCCAAAGCCGAAGGCAGTCATGGCGACCGTCAACAAACGGCGTCGAAACTCCGCAAACACTTCCGCGATCCTTCGGTCGGCTTCCTTCAACTCAGCGTCATTCACCGCGCTAACTTCTTTCGTAATTGAGAGGATCTCCGCGTGCTGCGAGAGCACCTCGCGCCGTAGCACGGAATTGCCTTGCTCCTTGCTCTGCTTCGCACTTAATTGGAAAATTGGTCCAATCGTCGACCAATAATGTTCCAGTTCCACAGCGAGATGATTAAATGGCTCCCTTTTTCCCGTGGGCAGAGACTGAATACATGCTTCCAACGCTGCGCTGGTCTCATTGTGAATGGATAGAAGCTGAGTCCGGAGCGTTTCCTGTGCGTGTGGGTCGGACTCGATCGGGGTGTGGTCCCGCATAATGTTACCCGACTCATACAGACCGGCTCGAACCTGTTCGAGCGTACGTTCGCGATAGAAAAAAGCTTGCCGAATCTGAATATTGTTGGACTCGAACGCTCCCAGAGTGTGGAGCGAATCGATGCATATGATCGCCATCAGAATTAGCAATGCGCCGAAACCGCCAAATAATACGGGGCGAGACCGCAATCGCAGCGGGCTTTGGATCGGGAAGGCTACGAGTGTATCGGTTTTTTTGTCAGTCATTTTGCTAGCCACCCCGTCCGGTAGTTTACTCAGCGTTGCCATTGCGAGAAAGCTTCTTCGCGTCGTATCGAGCCATATGAAGTGAGTGGAATCGGGAGCATGAACACCTGTTGGCTTCGCAAGGCCACATTCATGAAAAGTCGTCCTACGAGCGCAACGCGCCGGGCGCTTGTGTGTGATGGAATGTTTCGACAATTACTCATGGGGTGGTTGTTCTTCCCCACCGAACCGAACGCCTATACGGCTGGGACTTCTGCCAGCCCCTCCCATTGCTGGGCCCTCATGTGGCGAGCCGCGCTAAAAGCGGTCCCAGCATAGCCATCAGGAGCACATAGGCCGCTGAGGGTGGCCCCAGATGTGGCTCTATCGCGACACCCAGCGTAGATGCAATGGAAGGGCTCGATGACCCGAACCTGTGCTTTGAGCCTTTCACAGTTGTGATTCGCCAAAACTTTGGTCCTGCGCCCTCAGGTCTGCGATTATGCTGCTGGATAGTTCCGCCCTGATTGTCCGGCTTTGGCAGAATTGGTTAGTGTATCCTTGTCTCTCGACAAAGGCATCGAGACAGTCACGACGGTACCCGGGTTAGCAGGAGAAATCTCCAAATGACCCCCGAGTTCACTAATGCGTTCGTGCATGCCGGCCAATCCAACACCCGCTCCTGTCCCTGCCTCTCGAAAACGTTGCAGCACGTGCGGCGGTATCCCGTGTCCGTAGTCTCGAATCTTTAGAATCACGCTCTCCGCGGCTAGCTTCAACTGAATATCCACCTCAGGACTACCAGAGTGGCGATGGACGTTAGTCAGGCTTTCTTGCAATACCCGGAAAAGGCCAAGTTCCACAGAGTTGGGAAACCGCACCTGTTCGATCGGCATCTCTAACCGAACTTCGACGCCGCTGCGCTTGGCAAATCCATCAAGGTACCATCGGGCTGCAGAAACAAACCCTGCCTCATCCAGCAATGGCGGGTGAAGGAGATACGAGATCGTGCGTGTTTCGGTCAGCGCTTGATCCAGCAAAGCAGAGGACTCTTCCAAGACCTTGTCGACTCCAGCTATAAACTCGGAGCGCTTCAAGACATCGACATTGATCTTCAAAGCAGTAAGGCACTGACCAACGCTGTCGTGAAGCTCGCGAGCAATTCTCCTCCGCTCTTCATCCTGGGCCTGCAACAGGCGTGACGAGAGTTGCCGCAACGCCGACGTGCGTTGCTCGACGATCAACTCCAGCCGATCGTGGGACTGTCGAAGACCTTTCTGTGCCTGCTCCCGCTCGGCGATAGCGCGATCTAGCAGCTCGTAAGTGCGCATACGCAGGTCTATAGAAATAGCTACCAAGATCAAGGCGCTCGCGGTCATACCGCGATTTGTCCAGTGTATCCAAGAAGGGTCTAGATGAGTCGGCGGCGGAGCAAGCCTGAAGCCGGCAAATGTAAGCAAAATAAAAACAACCGTGGAACTCCACAACCAGACCAGTGAACGACTCCAAATAGCCAAAACTATTGGGAGACAATAGAAGATAGCAATATTGATATCGCCAGGAGCAGAAAAATCTGCGACGGCAACCAGCGCTCCTAAAGTGCAGACGAGCACCTTAGCCCGTGTTGGCCACATCTTGAAAATCATGTCCTTACCTTCGGTACGTCGCATGGAGGATTTGCACTCCAATGTTCGGTATGTTGTTCTGGTGCATCGAGCCTCTCCAGCTTTCCGCAGAGACTTTAGAGATGGCTCCCCTCTCAACAATCGCTTCCGAGCTTTGCGCTTCGGTGAAATTGCCCCGTTTATCAACGGAACCGTCGCATCAGGACCGTTTGGAATCCTGAGGTCCGAGCGCTGTGCCCCAGCCCTGCGGTATGCGGCGGCTACCCTGGTCGAGCGAGCCAAGGACTTATTTCATATTTGCAGGGATCAATGGTGAAAACGGACGGCTAGCAACGTCGGGCGCAAAGCATTGAAAGCAAGGTGTGGGATGTGGAGCGAACCAGGACTGGAATATGCGAGATTTGTAGTTCAGCAATGTATCGGAGGCGCTGAGACTGTACCACATTGGTGACGCCGACTGGCGCGGGTGCAGAAGACAGCTTCGACCTCTCAAAAACAGGACCGCCATTCTGGCGAGACGTGAAATCTGGAAGGTCGGCCTGCGGTAGAGCTAGAATCAGAGCGAACAAAAACAGCTCGAAGATAAGGAGGGAGCAGCTCCAGCGTTTCATGGGAATGACGCACTAAAACTTAGTCCATCTCCACATCGCTTGTCAACGGCTTGGTTTCTGGCCTACATAGAATTACCGTACGTGACGTTGCGTCGATGGCAAACAACCCTCTGCTGGCTTAGTGGAGACGGACGGCAAAGGCAACACGGTGGCCTTTTACCCTACGCGCTTTGATGTACCGCTTCATTTCGTCCGGGGCGAATAGCACCCGCTGGATTCGAACATCCACTGCATACCAACGCAGACGCCAAGAAACGGTACGCCCTGTTGAATTCTGTGCAGCATGGCGGTTCGCAGCCCGGATTGTTCCAGGATGGCAGTGGCTGAAAAGTGGCCGACACGGGCAGAATGATTTTGTCTGCGTAGGCCACGACAGCCGGATCAGCGAGAGACGATCGCATCTGTACACAGATGATCCAGCGCCCGTTTTACAGAGGTGAGATTCCGAGCGCGATAGTCAACGACCGCGATCATCAGATCAATTCTTTCGTGCTGGGAAGCAAGCGAGCCATGCGGCGAATCGCGACAGCAGGCCGCGCGCAGCGCACGGGCAAATGCCTTGAACAATGATTCAATCTTGGGATGGCTGGAGCGACCATAGAGCTGTGATTGTTTCGTTTGGGAGATAAGTTGTTTCTTATTGAACTGTTTGGCGACCTGTGGTTAGCTTGATCGGCACGATTCTTGCCACCTTAAGCAGGAAGAAGAATATGCGGAAATCACTGAAATCTTTGGTCGGGGTTCCGTCCGACGGGGGCAACTGTGCTGCATGATACCCTCACAAGTTCTTGCGGACCACAGGGCCATTTGGTTACTGTATCGCTAGTGTTCAGGTACTCTGTTGCTCGAGGGTATCCAAAGTACGGCAACTACGCTTGTGGACCGGATTTTCCGCTTTGAACGCGCCCATTGACGAACGTTCGCCGCCCTTTGAAATTGCGGCAATTGCCGATTGACGATAGCGGATTCGAGAGCTGAAGCTGCCTGAGCTCGCGTTACAGGATCCTTAGGTTTGAATGTCCCGTCGCCGAAACCTGGAAGGTAACCAGTAGCCTGCACAGCCTTTACACCCTGAATAGCCCATGCAGCAATTTGTTGCGTGTCCTTGAAGTTGAGTGGCGCGGTTCCTGTCAGTCTAAACGCACGCGCGAGTACTGTTGCCATTTCTTGTCTGCTGACGCTGTCATTAGGGCCAAACTTGGTGGGCGACGAAACTACTAGTCGTGGAGCGGACGTTCGCTTGGCTCATCAGTTTCTCCGACTGCGCGTTCGATTTGAGAAACGCGCTGATATCCATGCAGTGTTCCTCGCTCTAGGTTGCATCCTGATTTGCTGGAGATTTCTAAAGCGGGTAGAAGATTCGCAGCTTCCTACTTCGTCTTGCAGCGGTAAAGTCGCATCAATGTTTAGCTTTTGAAAGTTCGTCTCGGAGAATGTCCAGATAGGTGGTGCCATAGCCTTGGTAGACAAGTCCCTGGGTGTACTGGGCTCCTGTTGCTGACGTATCATTCGTTGTGGGAGCAGTAACGACCGACGGCTCAATTTGAGTGTCCTCGTGCCATTCATTGAATGTGGTTATGTGGAGCATCTTGAATCGAGTGTTGTTTGCATAGGGAAGGGCCAGGTCCCTGAGGAAGTTCGTAAACACTGATCCCTCTGTGGCAGTCGCGCTAGTCCGGCGTGCCAATGCAGGATTATTCGCGCACGTCCGACGAACACCGCGATCGTTGAATCCAGGCATGACCGAGGGAATGAAGTCGACGCCCAACTGCTGTGCGACCGCCTGATATTGACTGTACATTGTGGAATGAAACGCGAGATAACCGTTGTCGTCGGAATATCCTGCATAACCCACATAGACATCGTAGCCAAAGATCGCGTCCCAGTTGCCGATGCGGGCGGGATCGGGAGGAACCAGGGCGTAGTATTCGTCGCCTATCAAATAGACATCGAATCCGACGTCGGACATTGCCGTTCTCAGAGACGCGACCATGGTTTGAATTTCAGAAATTGGATTCAGGGCGAGGGAAGAATAAAAAAAGACGACAGGTTTGCCACCGAGCTTCAAATAGCTGGGGTGCGAGAAGTAATGCGCGGCGAGGTATTGGAAGTCCGAGACTATGGTAGCGATCTTGTCTGGCGTCAAATTATCGTCTGAATTGAACCGGATCGCGTAGTCGTAGAACATTGCGAATCGAATATCCCCGATATGCGGGTTTGTGAGGACAGTACTTTGAATCGTGTTGTCAAGGAAGTCGTTCGGCATCACCCATTCCAGATCCCAAACGTTGATTCCGGCCGCAGTCGACCACGCAATTTGCTGGGTGACGACATCCTGCTGCCGGGAATCATATTTTCCTAGGATCGGTAGTTGAGCAGGGACCAGGTCGCCCCTCAGGGTTCCGTTGAAGCACTCTTGGTAATCGAAGCTACTCGGGGTATACCAAGGATAGTAGCTTGCGGAAACCAGGTATGGGCTTGGTCGGGGTGTGACGGTCAGTGTTATGTTCGAGTTGTGCGAAAGTGTCCCGCTGGCGCCCTGAAACGCAACGGAGAAAGTGCCGGCGGCTGTTCGTGCGGAAAACGTTACCCGCTGGGGCGCTCCAGGGGAAAGGATAAATGAGGACGCGGGTGAGGAATCTATTCCGAGCGGGAATCCACTAACGGTCACGGTCACAGTGCCCGTGAACCCATTCACAGCATTCAGCGAAACGGTTACGGGCGAGGTGATCGCGCCGACCTGAGTTGAAACGGAAGAAGGCGAGATCGCGATGCTAAAGTCCGGCGTTGGAGGCTGTGGAGCAGACAAAGAAGTGCCACACCCATTGAAGAGGAGCAGACCGCCCACCAAGACTAGGAGAAACCGAGATGTTTTCGTAATGTCACCTCAAGCGTGAATTGGTCTACAGTTAGATCTGTTCGCGATCTAGTTTGCTAGACTAGGTGAAAACCGATCACCAAGCACTTACGGTCCCCCGCGGTAGTACCCGTTAACACACTTCCTGTGGATTGTGCGCGGCATCGTCACAGACGAAAATCCATATCAGGAGTGCCGGAAATTGTAGGCTTGACGTTGCTTTGGGCGTCGGCAGTCTACTTAGTTCATGTAGCATCTGCCCCAGCCTGTCCGGCTACTGCAGAACGAATGATGGGGGAAAGCAGCAGGGCAACAATGGGCTGGACCGGGACCAAAACACGCGCCCCCCAGAGGAATGCAATGCTGCGGCAGCTGAGCTGCATCACAGGAAGATTTCGAACTTGAGTCATCGGCCGGTTCCGCGCGATCAAAGACTGCAAGGTTGTCGTCAAGCTGCCAGTTAGAATCGCGGGAAATCGTTGTTGTCTGATTGTCGACCGAGTCGGTTATTGGGCGGAGGAGGTGAGACAGAGGGCCCGGTCGACGTCGGAGGTTCCTCCGAATATTCTTGAAGGGGCCAAAAGCTGCCGGCGTGTGTGGAGCTGTCGCCGATTTTTGAGTGAGTGATGCCTCACTGTCGGGAGTTGCAATGGCGGCTTCGACGAAGCTGTAATCGCAGCCCTCGACACCCGCATGATTCTCGTCGCATGGGACGAGCAGGAAAGCGTGCCCATTGCCGCTGGTGTCTGTTCCTTCTCCCGCGATCTCTCCTTGATTGTTGATGGTATAAGTCGATTCCAGATGAAGACCAGAACCAGGCGGAATAAGAGCATTCAGGTCGAGGATCGAGCCATCTTCCCACAAGAAGGCACGAGACGGATCGGTGCTGCAGTCTGGCTTGGATCCACCAACGATCTGGCCCGATGAGTTAATGCCGGTCGCAAAGCTGCATTGATCATTGCCCACAGTCCCGAGGTCAGCCATGTTCCCGACATGTGTCCAGAAAGTGGCGTGGAAGATGACCTCTCCGGGAAGTGTCGCAAATCCCACAACCTTTCCCTCTTCGTTCATCACAAAGGCGCCGGTGTTGTTTCCCCCAAGGGAGCCGCCAAGATCCTGCATCCCTCTCTGCGCATCCCACAAAAATGCATGCTGGGAGTCGTCCGTCGCAAGGCTCGACACACCCACGACTTGGCCCCGGTTATTAAGGTCCGAGACAATAGTGCAGGTACCACCCAGGTTGCCGAGATCTCTCATTCCCGTCCTTTTATCCCAGATGAAGGACCCGGTGGTTAAAGCAAAACCAGCGCCGGCGCACAGTGTGCTTGGCGCCGAACTTGTGTAGGAGTTTCCAACAACCTGTCCCCGCTCATTAATCAGGATCGCCTCGGCGTCGGTGCCGCCAGCAAGCGTGCCCAAGTCCTGCATTCCATCGTTCCGGTCCCATAGAAAGGCGCGGGTTTCGTATTGATACGGTGGCGCGATCCCACCCCAAAGCCAGAATGCGCCTGGTTGCATGGAATTCGTGTCGGCAACCGTGTTCAAGGCTGCTCCCACTACCTGCCCTGCGCTATTTACGGAGTTGGCTTCGCTCTGGTATCCACCCTCCGGCAAGGTTCCCAGGTCCGTGATCTTGCTGTGTTGCCAAAGGACGGCATGAAGTTCAGGAAGTCCTGCATACGAGGGATCGGTTTGGCCATTTTCAGAGACTCCAGCAATGAGTCCGTTCTCACTGATCCAGAGAGGGGCGCTACTGCCGCCTCCGGGAAGTGCTCCCAGATCCGTCAAGCCGCCATGACGTCCTGCCCGGAAGGCGTGCACTACGTCGCAGTCCCAGAAGCAAGAATTTGGGAAAGGATCGGACAGAGATGTATCCGCAAATCCTGCAACGGTCCCTCCACCATTGAGGACCAAGGTGAAGGCTGCAAAGTCGTTGCCACTTCCGGGATTGAAAAAACTCCCTGACCCGCCGAACGTGCTGCCCAGGTCAACAAGTTGGTAGTGATGGTGCTTGTGGTCGCGCTGTTGCTTGTCCTGCGCGACGAGTTGAACCGATATCGCCAGCGGGGCGAATAAAGCCAGAGCGACGATGTGCGGCCATGTTTTGGAATTCATGTTCTTCTCCTTGTAGCTTTCTGCTACCACGGTGGAACTATCTGCTTGGCGATTGCAGGCCGAGTATTGAATACGGGCTCGTCCGCCGGGATTGAAGTGGTCGTAGGGTCGAGCTGGGGAGGTTGCGAGTCGCCCCGCTTTTGGGCACTATGCTGGCATTTACCAAACTGTAGTCGCAGTCTTCATTTCCGGGATGGTTCTCGTCGCACGGAACCAGCAGATATGCGTGGTTGTGGGAACAGGTGTCGCTGTTATTGCAGTCCGGCGGCATGCCGCCGCCGACGATCTCTCCACTCTCATTAATCCCCAGTGCCACGAATAGTTGAAGGGCAGAACCAGAAGGAATCAGCGTATTCAGGTCGACGCTGGGGCCGCCGTTCTCCCAAAGAAATGCGTGCGTCCATGTGTTGCATTGACCGGCCGCATCCTGCGAGGCACCTACGACTTGACCTCTTGAGTTGATGCTCCGAGCATCGCTACATATGTCGCCATCCACAGTCCCCAAGTCCGTCATGACTCCTTTTCTCCATAGGAATGCGTCCTTTGTCTGATCTCCTGGGAACCAGCCAAGCCCGACAACCTCGCCTTTGTCGTTGATGGCCGTAGCCGCGGAATAGTTACCCCCCAAAGTTCCAAGATCGGAGAGCTTTCTACCAGTCCAGATGAAAGCGTGAAAATATTGATTGCCCGACAGCATCATGTTGCCAACGACTTGTCCACGATTATTGAGGCCATTGACGATGCCATACGGTGACAGAAGGCCGTTGTCGCCCCCGAGATCGCCGAGGTCCTTCATTTTGCCGTTCTCCCAGAGGAAAACGCCTACCGGCGGGAACCCGGTGTTAGGGTCCACGACGTCGCTTGTGTACGACGTTCCTGCAACCTGGCCGTGGTTGTTCAGAAAGACCGGCCAACTATCCGGGCCGCCCAGCGTTCCTAAATCGGTCATCTTTCCTCTCTCCCACAAGAACCCGCGCGTCTGCGTCAGAGTTGTTACACTTCCGAGTCCGAGAATCGAGTAAGGATCGGGGACTTCGTTGAGAGCCGGTCCGACAACCTGCCCGCGATCATTCACAGTTGCACCGAAGCTCGAAACACCCCCCAGTGTTCCCAGATCCAGAATTCTGTTGTCGTCCCAAACCACCGCGTGGAATTCTGGGTTGCCCGTCGCGGGATCGATCTGGTCATTCTCGGAGACGCCGGCAACTCGTCCACGCCGATTGATGGCAGCGGCAAAGCTGAAGTTTCCCCCGGGTAGCGTGCCTAGGTCCTTCAGGCCGTCGCCTTTCCATTCAAACGCGTGCGCGATGAAGCAGTCCGGATTGCCCACAGGGTTGTAGCAACCCGGCTCGGGCGTAGGCATAGAGGTGTCCGCAACTCCGACGATGCTTCCCGCATTGTTTATGACGGTTTGGGTTGGCTCGGTGTTGATACCACTCGTTGGACCGCCAAAAGTCCCGAGGTCGACGAACCGGTAGTGATGGTATTTGTGGGGTTGATCTTGCTTGTTTTGCGCGGCCAATTGAGTCGGCGGTACGAGCGCGGAGAGTAAACTCAACATCGTTGTGTACATGGCGAGATTTGCATTCACTACATCCTCCTTCGAACCTTGTGTTGTTCTGTGCTGGGTCAAGTGGGCCAGGCCCGTAGATCTGCGCTGGACTGCCGATGATGTGGCGTTAGCGAAGTCCACAATCCGTTCTATCTACTCGTGCGCAGAATTACGCGGAAACCGATCACGCGGAACAGATTTTTTCTTCCCGGATAGATGAAATGAGGAAACCGAACAACATAGCGAGGAGCGGGATACAATGCGGCAATTGCGCGAATTAAGCCTTATCAGCACATGGGCATCTTAGCCACCCACGAAGTGTCGCGACTGCTGGCCGAGTGGGCGAAGGGAAACGAGCAGGCCCTCGATGAGCTAACGCCACTGGTCTATCGGGAGCTACGCCAGCTTGCTGCGAGCTATTTACGTAAGGAACACCCAGGACACACATTACAGCCAACCGCGCTGGTGCATGAGGCTTATCTTCGGCTCGTAGACCAGAAAAGCCCTGAGTGGGAGGGCCGCTCGCATTTCTTCGGGGTAGCAGCGCGATTGATGCGGCAGATCCTTGTAGACCACGCCCGCAAAAGACAAGCCGGGAAGCGGGCGGGGCACACAGTGTCACTGGAGGAAGTGGTGAGCTTTCAGCCCGAACGTAGCCAAGATCTCGTGGCCCTTGATAGTGGCCTTAAGGCGCTCGAAAATTTAGACCCGCGGAAGTGCAAGGCCGTCGAACTCCGGTATTTCGGCGGACTCTCGATGGATGAGATCGCGCAAACGCTGGAGGTTTCTACAGTCACCGTCAGGCGCGACTTGAGAATGGCCGAAGCGTGGCTTCTCAAGGAAATGCAGAGTTGATAGGTGCCACTTGACTCCTGAACGCTGGGCGCAGGTTGAAGAGTTGTTCCATCGCGCCGCGGAGTGCGAGCCCAATCAGCGCATCGGCCTGCTGGACAAGGCTTGCATAAATAGGGCAAATGTTGGGATGTTCCAACGCAGATGCCGCCCGCGCCTCGCGTTCAAAGCGCCCGAGCGCGCGAGGATCCTTCGCTGAATCGTCAGGCAGAAACTTAAGTGCCACAGGCGACCTAACTTAATATCCTCTGCTCGGTACACCAATCCCATGCCGCCGCCGCCGCCGACGCCATCCAAAATACGATAATGAGAAACGCCAGAGGAAACCCAACCGCGGTCAGTTCAGAGCGAACGACAGCCTCCACGTAGTCGCCGGCTCTTCCATCGCAGGAAAGGAGTCCTTCTACTTCTCGACGCAACTCCGGATCATTGCTGATCCCGATGGTCGCCGCAATGAGGCGAGACTTGATCAGCGGAACATACATACTGGCCGACGAAACTCCAGTCGATGTGCAGACACGCGACGGCCGGGGAAACAATCACCAAGCGTATCTCTGGCAATACAGTCGCCCGGGAGGAACCGTTGTGTTCGACTTCCGTCTAGGACGTGGTCGGGATGGACCGAAGCGGTTTCTGGGACAGTTCGAGGGCATTCTCCAAACGGACGGCTATGCAACGTATGACCAAATCGGTGGGCCGAGAATGGTACATGCCGCTTGTTGGTCTCATGCAAGAAGACAGTTTTTCGAAGCAGTACAGCTAAAATCTCCGAGATCCGGTTGCAACCCCGATTGTGGCTCAGATGGACGAACTGTTTGCCGTCGATGCAGAAGCTCGCCGCAAAACGCTGACTACCGCGGCGTCGCCATATCCGGCGTCAGGAAACAGGGAGACCTCTTCTCGATGATATCCGCAGCAAGATCGAGGCAGCACAGTCCGTTGCACTGCCCTCCAGTGCACTAAGCAAAGCCTGCCAATACGCGCTCACGCTGTGGAGGAAACTTACACGATTCCTGGAATACCCTGAACTTGAATTGAGCAATAACCTGCCGGAAAATTCGATGCGTCCCGTGGCTCTGGGTCGGAAGAACTGGATACACATCGGAAGTCCCCAGGCAGGACCCAAGGTTGCGGCGATTCTCTCGGTCGTGGAAAGCTGCCGTAGGTTAAAACTTCCTGTGCGCACTACTTGGCCGCAGTTCTCCCCCGGGGTTGCCGATCTCCCGATCCAGCGCCTCCCAGAGCTTACGCCCGCTGCGTGGATGGCCCAGCATTCATAGACTCAAGCGACTGAGGTTTCCTGTTGGACGATCAGGAACAGGTTTTGCGCGCCCTAATTCATTGACCTCCCTGGTCAAGGGGCCTAGCATTGCTGCCCAATGGCCTTCTTCAGCAAACTCGCAGGCTGGACCATCGGGCGGTGGCCCCTGCTCTTGGTTTCTCTGGGTCTGGTATTTGTGATACCGATCTCCCACCTTCTGATCGCCCAGACTACGGCCAGTGGTGAGCTCGCCGGTGTTGTTACTGATTCGAGCCATGCAGTACTGCCCAATGCCGACGTCGAGATAAAAGACAACACCAAAGGCACACATCAATCAACTAAAACTGATGGCCAGGGGGTATACGGGTTCGCCTTCCTAGCGCCGACGAGGTACACCCTGACTGTATCGCACGCCGGCTTTCGGACGGAAAACCGGGCGGTGAATGTTTTGCTGGGACCTCCAGTCTCCGTGAATGTCACCCTGCAGGTCGCGAAAGCAACTACGAGCGTCTCGGTGAATGCGGAAGCTCCGCTAATCCAGGCTGAAAATGGGGACGTTGTTGCAACGATGAGTTCGAAACAGATTTCCGAGGTTCCGAATCCTGGAAATGACCTGACCTACCTTGTGCAGACTGCTCCGGGCGTGGTGATGAATACAGATGTCCAGGGCGGCGCCAATTTTTCGATACTGGGGATGCCTGGCACTTCCTACCGTTACACGATGGACGGCATGAACAACACTGACAATTCCTACAACCTTCAACCGGTCGGGGATCTCTTCCTTCTCCCGGGCCAGAACCAGATCCAGGAAGCAGCTGTCGTGAGTACGGGCTACTCCGGTCAGTTCGGCGGCGCAGCCGGCGGAAATGTGAACTACATCAGCAAATCAGGGAGCAACGAGTTTCACGGCAACGCGCAGTATTACTGGAACGGGCGCGCATTCAATGCCAACGATTGGTTCAACAAAGCGGTCGGTAAGCCTCGACCGTTTGATATCGCCAACCAGTGGGCGACATCCATGGGCGGGCCGATCCGAAAAAACACGCTCTTCTTCTTTCTTGATACCGAAGGCTTACGGCTGCTTATCCCCCAAGGTTTCTTGGTGACCATTCCAAGCCCTCAGTTTGAGGCGACTACCATCGCGAATATTGACTCTCGATTCGGCACAGCCTCGGCTTCAGACAGCTTTTATAAGACGATCTTCACCCTTTACAATGCAGCACCTGGAGCCGCGGACGCTCTTCTTGGCAGCGTCAATCCAGATGACCCGACCGGGTGCACCGGCTTCGGAGGATTGGGCCCTGGCGTTCCCTGCGCCCGTTATTTCTTCACAACGCGGGGCCGTCCCAGTCAGGATGTGCTCACGTCTGGCCGTGTGGATTGGAATGTGAGCACTAGCGATCGTGTCTTTCTCCGGACTCAGTACGATGGCGGCCGGAGCGCAATCGCCACCGATCCCATAAGTCCCCTGTTCGACGGTGATCTTAATCTTGCCTGGTGGCAGGGCCAAGTTAGCGAGACGCATACCTTTGGCTCTTCGGCGGCGAGTCAATTCCTGTTCGCCGGTTCCTACGTTGGATTCATCTATGGAATGAAGAACCCCTCACAGACTCTTTCCGAGTTTCCTGCTGTCCTAAACTTCAATGCAACAGGTACCTTCACCAATCTCGGACGAGGAGACTTTATCAATCCTTTTGGTTCCGGCGGATATACTTCGCGGTACCAGATTTCCGAGGATCTGGTGAAGGTCTGGAACAATCAGAGGTTCGGCGTCGGGGCGAACTTCGAGCGAATAGATTCGACTTACTTGCAGTACACCTCCAATGTTATTGGAACCCTCGCTCCGCACACTCTGAAGGCTTTCTATCAGGGTGGTGTGGACCCAGCTTCTCCAGGCTCTGATTTCACGTTGTTAAGCCAATCCTTTCCCACGCGCACATCCCAGCGAATGGCCTTCTACACTCTCGGGCTTTATGCACAGGATGAGTGGCATGCGCGCCCCAACCTGACGTTAACCTTTTCACTGCGAGCAGAACATCAGTCCAATCCAGTGTGCCAACGCAGTTGTTTCGCGCGCTTGAACGGTTCTTTTGAATCGCTCAGTCACGATCCTGAGCAGCCTTACAATCAGGCGATTTTGGTTAATCAGAAACACGCTCTCGCAGGTATTGACAACCTCTTGTGGTCTCCGCGGTTCAGTTTTGCCTGGCAGCTTTTTGGCCTTTCGCGAAGCGCGGTGCTTCGTGGCGGGGCGGGAGTGTTCTATGACCCCGTACCCGGCGCCCTCGCAATCCTCCTTTCAAGCAATCCTCCGGTGTTGAACTCATACACGCTCGCCGGTGACAACTTGGCTCCTAACGAGACCACCAACCTTTTCCGGGATGCAAAGGATTCGGACGCGGCGTTTGTTGATGGTGTCACCAACGGCAAGACACTTGCGCAGATAAAGGAGGCAGATCGTAATTTTTCTCCGCCAGGCATAAGCTCGCCAGAGAAGTGGACGCACACAGCGCAATACCAGAGGTGGAGTTTGGAATTGCAGCAGGTCCTCGGCTCGCAGACTTCAATTAGCATCGGGTACTTCGGCCATCATGGCATTCACGAATTGCAGCAGAATCCAGACGCCAATGCGTATGGGTTTGGTTCTCTCCCCGCCCTAAAGTGCACCAGCCCTCCGGTTCCGCCGTGTGCTGATCCTCGCTTTGGTAGGGTTACCGAATATGCGTCAGCGGCAGTGTCTAACTACCACGGCGCGGTGATTTCTTTCCAGCATCGTTTCAGTCGCTGGACGCAAGGGCTGTTTCAAACAAACTACACGTACGGCCACGCGTTTGATGAAGTCTCCAACGGAGGCCTCTTTGGCTTTACGTTCGGGAGTTCGACAAGTCCGCAAGACCCAAGCAATCCGCGGGGCAGCTATGGGCCGGCGGAGTACGACGTGCGCCATTCCTTCAACGCGGACTATGTTTGGGAGCTTCCGGTGAAAGCGGCTCTGGGTGGACATGGGTGGGACTCACTGGTGAAGGGGTGGCAGATCTCGGGAACTCTCTTTGCGCGCACGGGCTACCCCTACACGGTGTTTGACTTCGCCCAATCGCAGAGTCTTCAGCCGAACAACTATTTCGGACTGCTCTATGCGGTTCCGGTCGGCGCTCTTCCTCCGAGCCAGCCGTGCGGGAAAGGCGCGGCTGTTCCGCTGGCTCCTCATCCATGCCTTCCGCCTCAAGTCCTGGCAAACGGAAACCCCAATCCGGGTGCGCTCTTTGTGCAAGCGGGTTGCGAAACTGGATTTGATTCTGGACACTTGGGCCCATCAGGCTCGTGCAACGGGCCGCAGGTTTCGTTCGCCCAAGGCCGTAACCATTTCCGCTATCCGAACTATTTCAACACCGATTTCACCAACATGAAGAATACAAAGATCCCTCATTGGGAAAATGCCACCTTGGCGATCGGTTTTCAGTTCTTCAACGTCTTCAATCATCCGAATTTTGGCAGCCCGGATAACTCCAGTTCAGATGCGGGTTTTGGGCAGATCTCATATTTGGAACAATCACCTACCGGCCTTCTCGGTAACGGCTTTGGCGGCGATGTGGCTCCCCGAATGGTTCAGTTGAAGGCTCAGCTACAGTTTTGATCGTACAACGTATATCTTTCAGAAGTTCTCCATCATCCACATGTTGGCGGTCAGCTTCCGTTCGTAGATTGCTAACTGGCGACCATCGGGAGATGGGCTCCCAAAGCATTTATCACTATTACATTTCCATAGGACCTTGGTACTACCTCTTAGATCAAGGTGCAGGATTTCGCTGCCATCCTTAGTGAGGTTCGAGACAAAAAGACCCTTCCCATCCGCGGTCCATTCGATCAACCGCATTCTGTCCAAACCCTTCGCTTGGATTTCTTGTGTCGGTCCGCCGAGCAAAGAGCGAATTTGTATGTGACCTTTTGGGCCTCGTGCGAATGCCAAGCGAGTACCGTTGGGAGAGATGTTCCAGAGCAAATTATCTGTCCACAGATTGAGATCTGGATCGATATCGAACCTGGTGACCTCAAGCTCTCGGCCTTTGACAGGATCGAAGGCCGTGATCACCGTCTGTTTGTGATCCTCGGTTCGTTCGGCAAACGCGCACAAGTTCGAAGGCGGCCTGGTACAAACAGCCGTGCCGAAGTTGGTAAGACTCCTCTGCAATATCAATTCCGGCGTTCCGCCGGTGATGGGAACCCGCATGAGTGGTTGTTGCGCCAGTGAGCCTGGAACCGGAAGCCATACAGCGAGTATGACCCATTTGTCATCCGGACTCACGATGGCCTGTTCGATAAGACCTTCTGCCGACGTCACGATTGGTTGTTGCGTCTCCGAATTCACTGTCTGCTTACGAAGCAAATAACGATTACTTCGATTTGAAGCAAGAATGACTGTTTTGCCGTCAGCGGTCCAATCCGAGACAAGGTCCTCGCCACCCTCCTCCAAAGCGAAGCGTCTCGAATTAGTGAGTCGCGCCCCTCCGGCTTCGAGATCAGCGACATAACTGACACCGCGGCTGGTCGATTGGAGGAATGCGATGTGCTTGCCATCGGAAGTTGAGCTCGTGTTACCAACCCAGAATCCGGTCCAGTTAGTCAACCGTTTCGGTTTCTCGATGACTTCACCGGTCAGCGTGTTAAGTCGCTGGCTCCAGTAATTGCAAGGTGTGTCGAACGCACCTACGTCACCGTTGCAAGGGTCGGGGTAAACTAACCTGCCGTCGGACAACCATGAAAAGTCGCCCATTTTCTTCGTTTCGGAAGGACGCAATAGCGTGGCCACTGGACCGCCGCTGAGATCGCGAGCTACGAGCGTATCCCCGGAGTCGTTGGTTGTGACGTATGAGACTCGTTGTCCGCCGGGAAGGAACGATAGGCAGCAAATCGCGCTTTCCTGGTCTGCATCGTAAAGCTTCCGGTCCTGCTCATCGTTGAGCCTTATCAGCCACAATTCACGTGGGCCTAGCTTTCCTTCATTTGTTCCAAAAGAAATGGAGGCACCGTCCGGAGAGGCCGACCACCCAAGAGCATGGTCGCGAAGCTTACGCGGTGTTCCGCCCAGAACCGAAACCATCCAGATGCTGCTGGTCTGCGACGACCAAGCGCTTTGGTTTTCGCTTGCCGGATGGGCGTTGACAAAAAATTGCTTGCTGTCCGGAAACCAGACAGGGGTATCCCAGTTGACTTCTCCGCTTTTGAACTCTTCCGGCTGCACTACAGACTGCGACTCGTCGGATCCGATTTGTTTGATGTGCATCCCTCGGGCGTCAGTGTAAGCGAGGTATTTTCCGTCGGGGGATATTGCTCCGCCGGTCACCGGATTCTCAGATGAGTTGACGGTCAGCTGGTGAAGCTTCAAGTCCGATGGAGTCTGAGGCGACCCCTGTCGTTCAGCGAGCCAGAGTACCGTGCCACCGATCAGCAACATGACGACCGCTCCCGATGCTACCGCCCACCAACGGGGCGCACGACTTGCCTCCATCTCGTGTTTCAAGCGCGCAAGGTCCGCGCGCATTTCCGAAGCGGCCTTATAGCGCGCTTCGCGGTCCTTTTCCAGCGCTCTGCCAATGATCGTTTCGAGCTTCCCCGGCAAGTTGGGATTCAGTTGCCGCACCTGGCTTGGCTTCTGGTTGAGGATAGCCTCCCGAAGCCCAGGCCCCGTGCTTCCGCTGAAGGTACGTTTCCCAGTAGCCATTTCGTAAAGCACCGAACCAAATGAAAACAAGTCCGTGCGAGCATCCAACTTCTCGCCGCGCACTTGCTCCGGAGACATGTAGCCCGCCGTCCCCATCGCCACCCCAGTTCGGCTTAGGAACGGCTCACAGCTCGCTTCGGGAGTGATTTCGAGAGGTAACTTCTCTGCGTCGTCGCCATCGTCAAAGGCCCGTCCCGAGTCATCCCCCCTAGCCGAGGCACCAGCAAGTTTCGCCAAACCGAAATCCAAAATCTTCGCTTGGCCCTGACTGGTCACGAAGATATTTGCCGGCTTGATGTCGCGATGGATGATCCCTTGTCGGTGCGCGGCCTCCAGCCCCTCGGCGATTTGAATAGCGAGATCGACAAGTTTGTCGAAGTCCAATGGTGACTTGCCGGGAGCCGCTGCAGAGATCAACTCCCCGAGTGTCTGTCCATCTAGCAACTGCATCACGAGAAACGGTTGTCCCTGGTGCTCTCCAAATTCGTAAATCGGGCAGATGTTGGGATGCTCTAGAGCCGATGCGGCACGCGCCTCGCGCTCGAAGCGCCCGAGCGCCGCAGGATTCTTCGCCGAATCCTCGGGTAAGAACTTGAGCGCCACCTGTCGGCCTAACTTGATGTCCTCCGCTCGGTACACCAATCCCATTCCGCCACCACCGACGCCATCCAGGATTCGGTAATGAGAGATGGTCTGGCCCGCCAGAGGAAACCCAACCATCGTAAGTTCAGAGCGAACGACAGCCTCCACGTAGTCGCCGGCTCTTCCATCGCAGGAAAGGAGCCCTTCTACTTCTCGACGCAATTCCGGATCATGGTTGCAGACCTCATCCAGCAGTCCGGTTCGTTGGTTGGGCTCGCACTCCGCGGCGCGATGGAACAACTCTTCAACCTGCGCCCAGCGTTCAGGATTCAAGTGGCACCTATCAACTCTGCATTTCCTTGAGAAGCCACGCTTCGGCCATTCTCAAATCGCGCCTGACGGTGACGGTAGAAACCTCCAGCGTTTGCGCGATCTCATCCATCGAGAGTCCGCCGAAATACCGGAGTTCGACGGCCTTGCACTTCCGCGGATCTAAATTTTCGAGCGCCTTAAGGCCACTATCGAGGGCCACGAGATCTTGGCTGCGTTGGGGCTGAAAGCTTATGACCTCTTCCAATTCCAACGACACCTTCTGGCCAGCGCGCTTGCCGGCTTGCCTCTTGCGGGCATGGTCTACAAGGATCTGCCGCATCAGCCGCGCTGCTACCCCGAAAAAATGCGATCGCCCCTCCCACTCAGGGCTTTTCTGGTCTACGAGGCGAAGATAAGCCTCATGCACCAGCGCCGTTGGTTGCAACGTGTGTCCTGGATATTCCTTTCGCAAATAGCTCGCGGCAAGTCGACGAAGTTCCTGGTACACCAAGGGCGTGAGCTCATCAAGGGCATGATCGTTACCCTTGGCCCACTCCTCAAGTAGCCGAGACACTTCGTGGGTGGCTGAGATGCCCATGTGTGGATAGCGCTACCCCTTCGTAGTGGTCGCATTATATCCCGCTCTCCGTCCCGTCTGTTTATTCCGTCATTCCCTGCCCGTGAAATAAATTCGTTCAAAGTGATCGGTTTTCTACCGGTTCCCCGCACGAGTAGATAGGAGACGTATATTTGGGCGTCTTTAAGAGGAGGACCTTATGATACGGGCCTAGAGGATAGCGTCGACCCTTTCCGATTCCGTCCATCACCAGCTCAACATGTGCGCGATTGCGGCAGTCGTGAGCGTAATGAGTTTGCTCGCCTTGGCACAGCGATCGGAGGGTGATTCAGCAGAAAAACTTCTCGCCGACTTAATCGATCACCGAGAAGTGGAGAGCTATCAGGTCCACGCAACCCAGCACTGCTGTTGGCGCGTATCCCGCGCGGGAGTCCGTGGTAAAGCGTATTTTTGTTGAAAGAGTAGGTGTTTCAATTTGCCGCTGTGGCTACCATACTTTGCTTTCCGTTAAGCACGCTTTCCACCGTCCGAATCAGAAACGATGAATCGTTTTCGAACGATTTCTGCGATTTCAGAACAAACGCGGCTGCCCCCTCCTTCAAGAGCTTGGCCTCATTCGCTTGACCAAGTCCGCTCAACACGATCACGGGGATGTGTTTTACGCGCATGTCTCCCTTGAGAGCGCGAAGGACATCGAGCCCAGACATCTTGGGTAACATCATATCGAGCAGAATAAGGTCGGGGATCTCCTCGCGAGCGATACGAAGGCCTTCCTGTCCGTCCGCAGCATGGATAACAACATACCCAGCTTTGACGAGCGTCCGCTCATTGGCGATCCTCTGGAATTTGCTGTCTTCGATCACGAGTATTCTCATTCTTTCCTCACTGGCCGCCCTGGTCCAAAGATTCGCGTTTTAACGAGCGTGCCAAATCTCCACGTCACGCGTTGACGCGGGCATGGGGCGGCTGTGTACAGCCGTGGCGTGATCGTTCATCGCCCTAGCCGCTTGAGTGCGGCGGTTGCCATTCTGGCTATTGAACTCCAATAACGTCACGGAGTGCTTGCAGCGTGGACAGTTGAACGTGGTCAAGCCGTTGATTGTTCTGATGGCGTAATATCTCACAAGTTCAAGTGTAGTCCTTTATCCGCGGAAGACTCCGAACCAAAGTTACCCCTTTGCCCAATCGCTAAGTCCAACGGAACCAGCGCAAAGCCAGCACGAAAGAAATGCCTCCCCATACGACCAGAACCAGTAGTCGCCCGGCCTGAGTTGCAAGAGGAGCACCCTCCAGAATCGTGGCGCGCAGAGCATCGTTGAGCGCGGTCAGAGGCAGCGCCTTGATGAAGGGATGGATGGCTGCGGGAAAACGCTCGTAGGAAAAGAAGACGCCCGAGAAAATCCACATGGGCATCATGATCAGATTGATGAGCCCGCTAACGCTCTCGATTTTCTGTGCGCGGCTAGCCGTGAGCAGCCCCAATCCAGCGAATCCGACCGCGCCGATCGCGCTTAACACGAAGATCGAGAACAGTGAGCCAAGCACGCGTATTTGGAAAATGAGCGCGCCAAAGCCGAGCAAAAGCCCGACTTCAGTGATCATCAGTACCAACCGGCCACTGGCCAGCGCAAGCAGGAAATCGCTTCTCCTCATGGGTGTGGCCACGAAGCGTTTGAGCAGCTTGCGCTGGCGCATATCTACCAAAGCAAATCCGACGCTCCACATCCCTGAGTTCATCAGGTTCATCCCAATCAACCCGGGAATCAGGAAGTCAATATAGCGGGACCCAGGCTCGCTAGAGACGACAGCGGAAGTGGGCAGCGGGTTCTTGCGGCCAGCTGAGACTTGCATAGCGTCGTCCACTTCAGCGCGCGAAAGCACACTCTCAGGACGCGCCGGATCGTAGAGATATTCAAAGCCGCCCTTGCCGTCGGATTCAACAACAAGATCGTACTTGCCGAGACGGAATCCTTTGAGTGCTTGGGCTTTCTCGAGTACTTCAGCGCGTATAGAGGACGCTTGCGGCGAGCGTTCGATCAGCGCCAGTGCATTCTGCGCTCCATTGACTACGGCAATGGATGTCACGTCGGCCGCCTTATTGCGAAATGCAATCCCAAGCCCTAACGCAAGTAGCAACGGGAAACCGTAAACCCAGAAGACAACCTCGGGCTCACGCTTAAGTTCTTTCATGCGCACCATTACGAGGTGCGTGAAAGCCGACCAGCGGCCGTTGTGGGGCTGAGTTGGCATGGCCGGAGTTTTTTGACTAATGCTCATGCGAAATTCACTCTTCTCTCAAGTGGCGGCCAGTCAGGTTGACAAACACATCCTCAAGGCTCGCCTGCCGCGTGGTGAGGTGGAGAAGTTGTGAGCCCTGCTGTTCGACTGCCTCGAGCAGAGCAGGAATGGTTCGATGAGGTTCGCGCACGGTGAGGCTGATGAGACCATCGTCCCGGCGGAGCGACTCGACTCCAGGCAGCGCTCGCCAGGTATCCAGAGCCGCACCATCACCGGAGTTGCCAGTAGCTTCGAACTCCACCATGTGATGCCCGCCGAGGCGCTCAATCAGATCCGAAGGCGTGCCTTCGGCAATGATCTGGCCATGATCAACGATCGCCAGTCGGTCGCAAAGGCGCTCGGCCTCATCCATATAATGCGTGGTCAGCAGAACCGTACCGCCTCCTCGCTGAAAATTCCGGACAATGTCCCAGAGCTGGCGTCGGCTCTGCGGATCCAGCCCGGTCGTGGGTTCGTCGAGAAAAAGAATTTTGGGATTCCCCACCAGCGCCGTTGCCACAGCGAGGCGCTGGCGCTGTCCGCCGGAAAGCTTGCCCACAAAGGCATCCGCCTTCTCGCCCAGTTGCAGGTCGTCGAGCACCTCGTCGGCGGAACGCGGCTCCCGATAGAAGCTGGCGAACAATTCAATAGTTTCGCGGACGGTCAATTTCTCCGATAGCCGAGTCTCCTGTAGAGAAATGCCTAGCCATCCGCGCACTTCACGTGAACTCTTCTGCCAGGTGTGTCCGAGAATCGTGACCTCACCGGAGGTGGGGTCAAGCAGTCCTTCCAGGATTTCGATCGTCGTCGTCTTCCCTGCCCCATTCGGCCCCAAGAGGCCGAAACACTCGCCACTCTGGATCTCCAGGCTCAGCCCGCGCACGGCTTCGACTTTGCCATCGTAAGTTTTGCGCAGGTCGCGACATTGGATGGCTGCAGGCACGCGAAGATTCTAACGTAAAGTGGACGCCGCCTGCGGGCTACGCGGCTGCGAGGTTCACGGGGCTTCTCCTGACGTGTCCGGCATCAAGCTTGGGCGCTGACCGGTGCAACAGAAGCTTTGCTCGCGGGCGCCCACCTGACTTGTTCGACTCGTCCGACGATGAACACCCAGGCTAGGCCGCCGGCGATGCACAGTGCCGCCGTAATCGCGAAGGGAGCCCGAAAATTTCCCGTCCATTGCAAGACGTAACCGGTGAGGGCTGGCCCAATAACACCCGCTAGATTCGCGAATCCATTTTGCCACCCGTACCATCTTCCGACCGCTTGCGTTCCAGCCAGCGTCTGTGGGAATGTGAACAGGCCCGGACCGGTCAGTCCGCAGCCTACACCTGCAACCATGAGCCAGGGCAGATATGTATTTCCGGCAGCGACGGCGCAGCCCGCGATCGCGGCTGCTGCTATGGAAAATCCAATCGCCATCGCTGACTTGCGTATCAGAGTCGGCGTGTAGCCCCGGCGAATCCAGAAGTCCTGGAGCCAGCCCGATGCGATCGACGAAACCGCATCCACTGAGTAGTACATGCCAGCGACCCCAGTCATCGTCGCCATGGATAAATGGCGTTCAAGCACAAGATATGTGGGGAGCCAGGTAATCATAAAATAGAAGAGATAATTGCAGGAGAAGTGGCCCGCGCAGGTTCCCCAAAACGATCGCTGTCGTAAGATCGCCGCGGAGCCGGGACCTGCCTCAACAGCCTGAGGCAAGGCCAGGCCGTCGCGCGGCATCCATCTCGTCCACGCCGGTAGCCACAGCAGGCTCACCAATCCAATTGCGATGAAGACGGGCCGCCAGCCGAATTTTGCCATCAGAAATCCCGCGCCAAGAGTTCCCACTGCGTTCCCGCATCTGAGCGCCGACATTAACGCACCGCTAGCGAACCCTCGATGGTGCTCGGGCAAATGTCGCGCCAGGATCTTTGAGCATGAAGGCAAAGCCACAGATTCGCCAATGCCCAGAATCAATCGCATCGATAGCAGCAGGGCAAATCCCCAGACCAGGCCCGTAGTCACGGTGGCCAGGGACCAAAGCAGAAATCCGGCTGCCAGAATCCGGTTAGCGTCAAAATGGTCCACCAGCCAGCCAATGACGAACTGCATCGCGGTGTAAGTGGTGAAGAATGCTGAGAACAGAATTCCCAGCTGCGAGGGAGAGAGGTGCAACTCGTTTTTCAGCAGAGGAGCCGCAATCGACAGATTGCCGCGATCAATGTAGTTGATCACAAGGCAGATGACCAGCAGAACCAACGCCGGCGCGAATGCACCTAAACTACGAGAGTCATCTGTTGGCCGAGCCATAGCAAGGTGCCCGACGCATTCTGCTCCTTACCAAACTCATTTGCAAGCCGCCTGAGCTTAACCTTAATGGAAGAAACCCGCGGACCCTGTCGCTTGGCTGCATCGAACAAATGCCAACGAATAAAGCCCGGTGCCGGAAAGCACCGGGCCGTGATTGTTACGTCCCTGCGCTTCCTACGGAAATACGCTGAACAAATCGCTTAAATCCTGCTCGCGACCAGCATCCTGCAGGAACGGTTTCAGACCAAAAATCTCCTCCACCGTGCGCAGCGTCGAGCCGTGCGTATAAAGCAGTTGGTTCGAATACCCATTGCCCTTGGCAAAGGGCGAAAGTACCAGCATCCCGATGGGACCGTCTCCATTATCGGCTTCGTCCCAAACGATAAACAGCGCTCCACCTTTCTTGTAGGCGGATGACTTGAGGATTGTGGGCACGTTTTCTGAGAGCCAATCGTCACCATGCGCAATGGGATCGCCCGCACAATTGTCGTGCATGTCATCGCACACGTTTGGGGTGATGAAGTTGTATTGCGCGACCTTGTCGTTCTTCAAATCCTGCGCCAGTTCCTGGTAAGGACGAACGTGCTCGATACAGTACTGGGAGTGGCGGTTCAACTGTTCGTTGATGTCGTTGAAATAGACAAAGGGATTGTGCCGCACGCCGTAATAGGGGTTTCCATCAGGATCGATACCGCCGCCGTCGACCAACGGGCAAACCTTCCCTGTGATGTTTTCGTCGTACGATTTCCAACTGATCCCCGACTGCTCGAATTGCGCGACCAAATGCTGGTGCGACAGAAGCAGATGCTGGCTGGGCGGATTGTCATCCTGAATGCCGAAGTTCTGCCCAGAGACCAGCCACAAATAGTTTGGCAGGCTGGGATGATTGCTCGGCGGATTGGAATAGTTCTCCGTGTGCGAACCCATTGGGACCAGTGTGTTGTTGATGTAGGGCGCGGCCGGGTTGCCCTTGATGTCTAACTTGCCGTCTCCAGTCCAGTTGTGGTTTTCCATGAGGATGATGAACACTGTCTGGATGTGACGTTGGGGAGGCTGTTCGGGGACCTCGGCGCTGTCCGTTGCCCACAACGAGGCTGCGGAGCAAAGCAACAGGCCGGCGGACAAGAAGGCTCGGAGCAGATTGCGGAATCGATTGCTATTCATGGGTTCTCCTTACGATTTGGGCAGTTTGCTATTTTGGATTTGAAAATTGTTACTGGCGATACGAAGCTAATTGGTGAAGTAAAACCTGCCGCGCGTGAACAATCAACATCTTGTCAGAAGATTAAACTCGCCCTTGTTACAGCCGGATGATAGCCAGGTAAAAGTTTTGTAAATCGTACGCAGACCTTCACGCACATCCCCCGGAGATTGCCCGAATAGTGAATACGGGCGTTTGTCAGGACTTATCGGGGCAGTAGTTCCAAGATTGCCGGTCATTCTGGCAGAGTCACAGAATTGCAGTAAGAGCCGCTCGGCCTGCGCGAACTTTAGACTTGTGTCGTGCTCAGGGTGATATATGCTTTCGTGGTAACAATAAAAAGACTTTATTGATGACAGGGGTGGCCATGTACCGTTTTCTGTTCGCCTTTGCACTGATATTTTCCGCCATCAACGTCCCCTTGCAGTCGCAGGACCAGAAAGCTACTGTGCCAGGTCACTATCTGTTTGCGTGGGCAGGTGACGCCGCCCACAAGAGCACCGACTTTCTTGCGGTAATCGATGCCAACCCTTCATCGCCATCGTATGGGCATCTGGTGACAACACTCGCCACTGATCAGCAAACCATGCGCGTGCATCACACGGAGTACAGCATGCCCGCCAGCAGAATGCTATTTGCCAACGACCATGACGCTGGCCGAACTTTCATCTTTGACTTGCATGACCCGCTGCATCCCAAAATTGTAACCTCGTTTACCGACATGGCGGGTTACATGCATCCGCACTCTTACGCGCGGCTTCCCAACGGGCATGTGCTGGCCACTTTTCAGCACGCACACCACGGCACGGACGAAGAACCGATGGGCATGACCGGAGGTCTGGTCGAAATAGATGATCAGGGCAACGTGATTCGCTCCGCCAGCAATGCCGATCCTGCGTTTACGGGCGCGCTCCTCACGCCTTACAGCCTAGTCGTCCTCCCTGAACTGGACCGCATCGTGTCCACAGACTCTTCCATGCACCTGGATAATATTTTTGCTGGCGTGACCTATCAGGTGTGGCGTCTCTCCGATCTCAGGCTGCTCAAGACGGCGTACTTGGACGTGGGAGAGAATCGGTACGCGCAGATCAGTCCGGAAGAGCCCCGTCTTGGCCCGGATGGGTCGATCTTAATACAAACTCTTGGTTGTGGACTCGAACGCGTTACCGCGGTGAACACTGACGATCCAAAATCGCAGCTGGTATATACCTTTCCGGGCAACTGGTGCGGAGTCCCCACAATTATTGGACACTATCTGGTGCAGAGTGTAGGAGCGACCCACGGTTTAATCGTGCTCGACATCACCAACACGTCCAAGCCCGTGGAAGTGTCCCGGCTGAAGCTGGGCGATACCTACCAACCTCATTGGACGGGTTGGGACTCAAAGACGCAGCGGGTCGTGGTGACTGCCAGTGCGACCCCGGGAGCGCCATTGGAGCGTCTGTACTTGATGAAACTCAACCTCGCAACCGGCGTTCTTGCGCTGGACGACTCTTTTCGCGACACCGATGGAAAGATTGGCTTCAGCTTCGCCGATCGCGAGTGGCCGCACGGCTGGAAGGGATCGGGCATTCCCCACGGAGTCGTTTTCTCGCGCTGAAAATAGATAAGCGTGTCATGAAAGGGGCGATCAGGACCAACGGTCCTGATCGCTCGTCTCCGTTTTAGTTGCCAGGTATCGCTTTCGTCTGCAGAAGGATCGGGGAAGCGCCAATTGTTATCTGGGAATTCGTGACATCGTGAACGTTGCCTTGGAGGTCCAGGTACTGAGTGAAACCAGAGGGCACGTTATAGGTTGACGTAGCCGTCCAATCCACTCCGGTGGCGGTTGTCTTGACGTACCAGACAGCCTGCCCCGAATAGTTATCCGGGCGAACTAGATTAACGACGTAGGTTCCGTCAAGTGTGGTGCACTTGTAGATATCGGGCTGAAAAGTTCCAGAAGAATCCAAGCATCCCGCTGATTGCAGGTTCGCCCCCAAGAGCCATACTGAAACCTGTTGGTAGCCCTGGCCAGCAGGAGTCAGCCCCGAAATCCACAACTTGGCCATTCCTGTCCACAGATACCAAATGAATTTTCTCATTTGCGTGGCTGCTTGAAGAAGCACAAACCGGGCTGTATAGGCCGCTTGAGCATCGCCCGAGGGGGGTGTGAACGTGCCCCAGGATCCTTCCGTGTTCATCAGAAGGCCTGTGACATGGTTGCTGGTCATGAGCCGCCTCATGAGCATAGTGGGGTAAACCATGCTTTCAGGCACGGGATGACTCGGCATGGGATAGGCGTGAACTGCGACTCGGTCGAAGTTTGTTAGCGCTCCTGGCGTAGCCCAATATTGCGCCATAAAGGCTGGGGCACCCGAAGGCGAAGATACCAGAGCATGCGGGTCGATACTCTTAATGATCCGCTGCGCATCTTGCGTCATCTTCACGAATCCTTGCATGGTTAGCTGAGGATCGTAATTGTATATCTTCTGTTTCGGCCGCCACATCGCGGGATTGAACGGCTCGTTCCATAATTCATAGGTACTGATTACGCCGTGGCATTGCGGATTCGTTGTGGGACAACCTGTTTGCACTCCGGTCGAGGTATAACGGGAAACGACTGCGGTCATGTAATCGTCGAAAGTCCGCCAATCGGCGGGAGCGTCACAACTTCCGGGAAGGTTTCTGCACGATCGGTCCGTCGGATCCGAAGATGCCCAGGCGGGAGTCTGCGCAACTTCATACAGAACGTGTACGCCGTTAACGTGCGCAACCGCCATATACTGGTCCAAAAGCGTCCAGTCGAAAGTTCCCTGTGTCTTCTCGATATAGGGCCAGTTTGTACCTGTATCCCATAGTCTGACTACGCCAAAAGGGTTGACTTGAGAAGAAACCGATGGCCAGTCACTGGTCGGATTGTGCGCATGGAGACCAAAGAACGTCCGCCCTATGGCTCCAGGAAGACCGCGCCCGTAAATGGTCAGCAGTAAAGCGCCCTGGGCTTTCAACGGGGGCGCAGACGAGTCTTGCACGATGACGTTCAGATTGTAAGACCCGGTACTTTTTGGAGTTCCAGAAATAATGCCATCCGCGCTCGCGCTGAGTCCCGTTCCGTCAAGACCGTTTACGGACCACGTGTAAGGTGCAACGCCACCCGAGGCGTAGATTCTAAAATCGTACCGAACAGTTTGCTGGGCCACCGGCATTCGAGTCGACACCACCGCCAACCTGGCAGTAGCCGAGCTTGGTGTTGAAACCATCAGTGCAGCGATCAATAGACCAACACTAGCGAGCCATTTTCGGCAGTTCATGGATTCCTCCAGGGGAAGAGCGCAGAGTTCTAATGGGGTATTTGTGCTGTGAGACATCGTGGCCCGTTCTGGTGCGCTTGCTTCGGGCGGCGTGCCTTGCAAAGTACGAGAAAAAAATTGCGAGGGTGATAAGTGGAGAACAGCGAGGATCGTCAAAGCATTGGGGGAGATTCGCATAACATCTTGAAGTGTGAAGGGTTGCGGGCGAAGAGAAAAGGTACCGCTGGTACTAGCCCGGTGGTGACCGGTTAGGCGTATCCGGACGCTAGTTTTCCCGCTCGAGGGTAACCTATGAATGCGGAGACTGGGCTTTAGAGCAGGAGTCAGTTCGCTGGTTAGCCGCTACCGGCGTATTCCGCTGACCGAGGCGAACTGAGGTTGCGCCGTGTCATTTTCGGTGACAATCACCTTGCACGCCGCTCTGCCTTTTCCGTTCGGCGCATAAGTGATCCTGTTATTGCAACTGGTTGTTGGCCGGCGCTGGATTTCGCTTGTCCCTCAATCGCGTCCCGAGGTAGGATGGGTACCCTACCTGATGAGGACCCGTGAACCGCACACCAAGACAGCCCTCTCAACTTTCAGAATCCCTGCATCGTCAGCTCAACTCCTATGCTCTCGCGGCGAGTGCGGCGGGAGTAGGAGTGCTGGCCTTAGCGCAACCGGCGGAGGCCAAAATCGTATACACCCCGGCTCACACGAAGATTCCGTTTATGGATCCGGTTTACATCGATCTAAACCACGATGGGAAGAAAGATTTTCAGTTTTATTGGGCCGTGCAGGACGTTGGTTCCTTTCTTAACGTTCATCCTGTTAATAGCTACAACCAGGTTTGGGGCACCGGACAGTACTCGGCGTCTGCATTGCGGGATGGTGTCCAAATCCACACGAATACGCGTCATTTTCGGCCGCACCATACACTGATGGCGAGTTTTGCCGGTAGCACTCTCGTGTACCACGGCCAATGGCTAAGTGCGCATCCCCGCTATCTTGGATTCAAATTCTTCATTAATGGGCGGTTCACTACGGGTGGGCTCGCCTCAATGTCACTGTTGCAAACCGGACAATTAAAGCAGTGTTAACCGGCTACGCTTACGAAACCCTGGCGAACAAGCCGATCATCACTGGCAAGACTCACGGGCCGGATGTGATCGTGAAGCGCGCTACGCTTGGCGAGTTGGCAGCGGGTGAGGGCTCGCATTGATCCCAGCCAAACCTCGGTGAAACCAGTTAACAAAAACGGCCCAACTCCGTTGCAAGGTTGGGCCTGACATCTGAGCCCATCTGCGGTGGGAGCAGGATACGCTCTTTAGCCTTTTGCATTGCCTCGGTCGGGAACACCCGGCTTCACGCAGCAGCGGGAGCGTAGCGTATTTGTCCAAAACTGATTGGCTACTGGCCTATTCCGCTGACCGAGGCGAACTGAGGCTGCGCCGTGTCATTATCGGTCACAATCACCTTGCACGCCGCCCTGCCTTTCCCCTTCGGTGCATAAGTGATCCTGATATTGCAACTGGCTCCAGGCCGAAGCAATACCGGACAGTTGTTGGTCTCGGTGAAGGGTGAAGTGGTAATCGCGATAACGATGTTCCTCAGTTTGTCCGTGCCCACATTGCGCAGCCTCATTTCCTTTACTGACTTTGAGCCGACCTTAACGTCGCCGAATTCCATAATCGCCGGCACGAGTTGACCTTCGGGTCCGGGCGCGGGGCAGCGGCGCGTTTTCAGAATCAGGGGAGGTAAGGGGTTCTGTTGAAAATTAAAGACGCACTGGCCAGTAGTGCATAAGGGATCCCAGGGATCGTTGGCTGTCATGTCGCGATACGACAGCGGTGGCAGTCCCCAATTGTCCTCGATAAACTTCAAGATCGAGGAGAATTCATATTGCGTGTGCACGACGGTACCCGGCACGACGTATGGGGAAATGACCAGCATCGGCACCCGTATGCCAAGTCCCCACGTGTCGATGTTAGGTGGGGGCACGTGGTCGTAGAATCCCCCGAAATCGTCCCAAACCATGAAGATCGCGGTCGAATCCCAGTTGGGGCCTTTCATGATGGCGTTGATTTGCGCCACACTCCAGTTCTCGCCTTCGCAGGAGTTGGCACTGGGGTGCTCGCTGTTCGCGTTCGTGGTCACCAGCCAACTCACCTCTGGAAGTTTCCCTCTCCGGGCATCGGTGACGAATTGCCCATAACTAACTACATTGGTTTTCCACAAGGCGCTGTTTCGGATATCGTCGAACGCGTCCAGGGTTGACCACACGTACCCAGTCTCCGACGAGTTGGGCGCGTAGAAGCGCCAAGTAACGTGCGCCGCCTGCATTTCGTCGGCCAAGGTCGGAAAGTGAAAACAAGGATATATGAAACCGATCTTTCCTTGCGTGGTCATCGTTTCCGCTAGCGTATTCCGGGGAGAGTCGCACCCCCAGGCGTTCGAACTGGGAGGACTGTTCATTACCGCCCAGCCTTCGCTCTGCACGGGGCCACTCTCGGCCGCCACGGTAAACAAGTGGTTGGGAAAACTCCCGGTGGCCGCCGAGGAAAATAGATCGTCTGCCAGCACGAACTTTCGCGCATAGGCAAAGTAGTTTGGAATATCCTGCTCCCAAAGCTGGGAACAGGACATGTAGTCGCCCTTCCAGTTTCCTCCCGACACCTTGTCGAACCGGTCCATTAGCCCGCCATCGACCGCAACGTGGGAGTCGGCCCAGCCGTGCCCCATGCTCCGCACCCGATTCGGGGTATGGCCTAGTGGGATTATGTTACCGTCAGAAACCTTACACGTACTGGCGCCGTTGGCTCCGGGAAAGGTGCCGAACATTTCGTCAAAGCTGCGATTTTCTTTGACGATGAAAACTACATGTTTGATGGGAGTGTTCTGAGCGGTCGCGGTTAAAGTGGCGAGCAAACACAAAATGAACAGACGTTTCACAATTTGGAATCCTTGATCCTTTCATCTGGCTCCGGCATCTTAACATGCCTGTCAAATTCACACGGCACTCTTGTGCTATGCTAGCTCGAAAACAGTTTCCACCACGACAGAAAAGGCTCGTACCGTACGCCCCGGAACGATCTCGGCTGAGACGAATGAAAAAGATTCTTTTCGCAGCGATATTTCTGCTCGCTACCAAACAGCCCCAAACTGCAGAGGACCAAGCTGGTAAGACGGCGTTATTACGCGAGTCCATTTCGGTGTCGAGTCGGGCTGACCATCCGCAGGGCCAGTCCAACGCATCCCCAAGGACCTGCTCCGAGGTGTTTCCCGCGCCCGAACATTCTCAGACATGGACGAAGTGCAAGGTAAAGGATGTCACCGAGTGCGGTGGCCCGCCGGAATGCGTTTGCAACACAGACGAGAGGCTCCTTATCTACACTTGCGCGGAGGGCACCTATCGTAAGTGCGAGGTGGACAGCAGTTGCCTGCCTGAGAGTCCTAGCTTGTGAGGCGGTTTTCGATCTTTCGGAACTGCTAAGCTCGATTGGCGCATCGTGAAAGGCTGGAGATGTTCGTTCCGCTGACGCATGCTCCAGGCACGGCGCTCCGCATGCAGTTGCACTTCTACGATTGCCAGCCCAGAAATGCTGCGACCACTGCAACGGTATCGATGAATCCGTGGGCCAAAATGCAAACCCAAAGGTTACGCCCTGACAATACATAGGCCGCCCCAAGAATCAAGCCGGCCATGCCGGAATCGACGATGCCCGATGGACCTTTGTAGTAGTGTCCGTAACCAAAAAGTACTGCGACGACGACAACGCCAGCCCAATACGCAGCTTTCGATCGCCCGCCCACTTCCGCAGCACGCGTCAGCAGATAACCCCGGTATCCGATCTCTTCTCCGAAAGCGGCAAAAGTCCAGATCAACAACAGCCACTCGAGAGCGATCAGCGCATGACCCGTGATTTCGTCGGAGCCACTTGGCCCCACTGCGGGCGGCCAGAAGTGAGCGGTGATGGGCTCGATGACCCAGGCCCCGAGCAAAATTCTTAAGGCTGCGGCTGCAAGTGCAAACAAAACGGTTCGCCGCCAGGAGATCGGCCAACTTAGGCCAGCTGCCGTCCATGATCCGTTCCGCAGCCGGAGTGAAAGCAGGCCCAGCACAAAGAGGATGGGCACTTCGTTCGGCACGACGCGATAGACATTATGACCAATCACAATCGCGCTTCCCAGTGCAAGTTCAGCTAGAGACAACCAGCGCCGCGGGAGGCCCAGCGCGCTTGGCTGGAGTTGGATAGGATCAAGCTTGTTTTGCGCAGCCGTCTCGCGTACGTTCATTGATCCGTTCATTTCTCCTCCTTCGCAGTGCTTTTCAGCGGGGCTTACCCGGGCGGAAATGTGCGCGATTTTCGATATTGACGCACACACCATAGACCAAATCGCGTAGTTAACATCACCAGCCCGCACCCCACCATCAACCCGATCGGCACGATCCACCAACCGAGCACCTCTCGGCCGCCGGATGGAACGCTGCCAAACCCTAATCGGAGAGAGATCACGAAGTCATCGGCGCCAGCTGGAAGAATCCACAATCCAGCGGTTTGCGGATGCACTGGCTTCAACAACGCACACAGAATGAAACTCACTCCCAGGAGGTATCCCACTACCGAGGCCAAGAACGCAAGAAATCCGGCAATGCTCAGGCTCGCCCAGCGGAACAAACACTCCAAGATCCGCACTGGCGACCTACTGACTTCAACCTGCGCCAGCAGGTTGTCCGTCATGTACTCGCTGGCCAGTTCCTCCGGACTACCAAGGGCAGCCAAGGTTGCGCCAACTGCGTCGGCCGTCACCTCCGTTCCGCCCACACCGGCCTTGTCCAGGATGTGGCCGCGTAGCTCTTCGACGATTTCGCGGACATCTTGCTGGTTGATACCGCACAACCGCGCACGCAATCTGGCTAAGTAGGTTTCGATTTTCTGCTGTGCATCGCCATCTACTCTGGTCATCTACTTGCCTTCCCGAGCGGCGCAAGTAACTTGCTCATGCTCGACGAGAATTTCGACCACGTCTTGGACATATCGAGCACTCGCCGTTTGCCGGCCGGAGTCAGCGCATAGTACTTCCGCGGGTGCCCGGCATCGGACTCGACCCACTCACTCTGCACCAGACCCAAACCCTTCAACCGGCTGAGCAGTGGATACACCGTTCCCTCCGATACGATCAAATCGGAATCGCTTTCCAGCCGTCGCAGGATTTCAAGCCCGTAGAGTTTTTGGCTCCAAAGCGCGGCCAGGATCGCTAGTTCAAGACATCCCTTGCGGAGCTGAACTTCCCATTTGTCCTCGATTTCCTGATCTCTGGGATCGACTCCCTTCATGCGAATATATTGTAATACAAGGTATCATGTTGTCAATCATTGAATGCGACTATGGCAGTCTGCCAACTAAAAGCTCAAACCACCAAGACTCTAATCGCGGGCCTAACCGAACTCGGCAAGTTGATCCAGATTGTGTATGCTGTGCAACTTAAGTGTTCTTTTCGCATCCACTAGCATGTCCGCAAAGAACGGCTTAAGATGTCTGATCTCCGTTCCGGAGACAAAGCCAAGCGGTTCCGGCCCACCAACGAGATGGGCCTTCGCTAACCGCACGGTATCTATTGGGTACGAGGTTTCACGATGATGACGAACGCAAGCCCGACGCAAAATGTGTCCAGCAAACTGCCCCCGGCAAATGGGCTGGCAATAGTTCGGGTCACGATCGGCGCAATGTTAGTGTGGGTCTTCTTCGAAAATCTGGGAAAGGGACTCTACACTCCAGGGGGCTACGCGGGCCTGATCAATTACTACATTAAGAACAGTCATTCGCCAGCCATATGGAAGTCGGTCATGGCACTGGCCGCGAGTCACGCTGCGATGGCTGCTCCCATGCAGGCCGTGACCGAGATCTCTCTCGGGATCCTGCTCGTCGTCGGTCTGCTGACGCGCCCGGCCGCCTTTGTGGCGTTTCTATACCTGGGCAGTCTGTGGGTGTCGGAGTGGGGCACGGCATGGATTTGGGAGCTGCTGGTTCCGGTAATGGCTTCGCTTGGGCTGGCTGTGGGACGAGCGGGGCGAGCGTGGGGCGTCGACGCCTGGTTGGCGGAGCGCTGGCCGTCGGCTCCGTGGTGGTTGGTCTGAGCTAACGCCCTGTGCGCGTGTCCGTCATCATTCCTACTCATAATGAAGCGCAAGCGATTGAGCGCGTTTTAGCGGATCTCCCGTTCGATCTCACGACCGAGGTCATCGTTGTCGACAGCAACTCGAATGACGGGACGCCCGAGATCGCCGCAAGAATGGGAGCCCGCGTGGTTCGGGAACCGCGCCGCGGCTATGGGCGAGCGTGCCTCACCGGCCTGGCCGCGGCAAATTCCCCTGACGTGATTGTGTTCCTCGATGGCGACTACAGCGATCGGCCCTCCGAACTGCCGATTCTCTTAGCGCCAATTAGTGAGGGGCGCGCGGACATCACGCTCGGTTCCCGTTTCCGTTGTTTTGGTGCGTTGCCTTGGCATCAGGTGTTCGGTAATCGTCTCGCCGCCACCCTGATTAAAGTGCTTTATGGTTTAAAGATTAGTGACCTCGGCCCGTTTCGCGCCGCCCGCGCCGATGTGCTGCGCGCGCTCGCCCTCGAAGAGACCACTTACGGCTGGGCGGTTGAGATGATCCTCAAAGGCGCCCTAGCAGGTTTCCGCGTGGTTGAAGTCCCGGTGAGCTACCACCCGCGCATCGGAAAATCGAAGATCAGCGGCACGCTGAAGGGCACCGTCGGCGCCGCTTGGTTCATTCTCAGCTTGATCGTGCGCTATTATTTGCGGCAGCGAAGAGCCGGGACGTCACGGCCAGCGTAGGTCCGCGTCAAACTTTATGAAATCGTCACGCAGTGACCGTGTCCTAGTCATTATGGCGAAAGCACCGAGGCCAGGGGCGGTCAAAACCCGCTTGGCTTCCAGCCTTTCTCCTGAGGCTGTCGCTATTTTCTATCGCTGTCTTTTGGACGACACGCTGGGGCTGGCGCAGTCATTGGGCGGTGTGGAAGTTGCGATCATGTGTCCGGAGTCGGACGTCAACGAACTGGCGCGATTGGCCGGCATGTCGTTAGCAGGCAAACCAGCGACCGTGGTTGCGCAGAAAGGGGAAGGTCTGGCTGCCGGCCTCACTTCGGTGTTTGCGCACTTCGCAGAGGGTCATCGAACGAACGCACGTCGAACAAATGCACTTCAGCGACGCATCATTGCCTTCAACAGCGACAGCCCACATCTGCCCCGTTCTGTTCTCGAGGACGCATTCGAAACGCTGGCCGCGCATGACGTAGTCGTTGGACCAACGCACGACGGAGGCTACTATCTCGTCGGGGCAAAGGCTTCGCATCCTACGCTTTTCGCGGGCGACGGAATGGGCACCAGCAGCGCGCTGGAGAGACTCCTGGCGCGCGCACGAGCGCTTGAGCTGTCCGTAGGTTTCGCAGATCGTTTTTATGACATCGACACCGCCGACGATTTGAGACGACTCGCAGAGGAGTTGCGACTGGCTCCGGCAAGGGCGCCACGCACGGCAGCGTGGCTGAAAGAGTGGGATTCAAGCGGGCATTGACCCGGTCGGTGGGCGAATTCTCGATGAGCGCGAGGCTGTTAACGCCTGCCATTTTGTCTTAGGGCACTAACCAGTGCATACTCTTGGGTCGAAAGAACTTTGGACGGGAGAGCGAGTGGCTGGCGCGGATCGTTTCAATTGGCGAATGCCGTTCTATGCGGTGATAGCTGCAATCGCTGTGATGCTACTCCTGTTCGTCTATGGTGCTGACCCTGTTCTGGACTATTTGTTTTTCATCGTACCGACACTATGCTTGACGATTTTTGTCCTGCTCCTGGTTGTTATTAGCAAGAGAACTCGCCAGAGCCTCTCAATACTCTTGGCGGCCGTAGTTTTTCTTTTTGCGGCAGGCGCAATGCTCAAAACACAAGAAGGGCTCCGTCCTTCGCTCAGGTGGGGGCTTTGGTCGCGACGCCTAAAGGCTCAAGTTATCGCGCAACCGTCTGCGCCTAATGAAGAGTTGAAGCACATCGAATGGGATGGATGGGGAGGCGCACCCGTGGGTGATTGGACGGCCTACATTGTTTACGATCCGACCGATTCCCTCGCAGTCGAGGTCAAGGCTAAGCGGACGGGAAGCTACAAGAGGCTCAAAGGCATCCCTTGTGAAGTGGATTCTGTGCGTCGCTTAGAGACCCATTGGTATTCCGTCGTTTTGGGAATGAACGAGTGGTGGGATCGGTGTGGGGCGTCGTAGTTGGCGATTGCGGACAAGCTCTAGGACGGGCACGGGAGAATTGCAATAGCAACAATGAAGATCACCCCCGCGTCGAGAGTGTACGTCCTCGGCGCCACGTTGTGTGTGGCGCTAACCATCTGCTCCCGCCACTTCGGCGATCGGGGTGGGCCATACTTCATGGCCTCGCTAGCATTCGCGAGCATCGCGTACCTCTTCGCGATCCGTGAGTTTTTCGCTACGCCGATATTTTCCCGGCGCGTTGTCGTCATTGGGATGGTCCTGGCTGCGGTGTGGCACGTTGCATTTCTTCGGGTGGCCTCGGGCGCCGATGACGATATTCACCGATACCTTTGGGATGGCCGCGTGCAGCGCCTCGGCTATAACCCTTACGTTGTCGTTCCCAACGATCCTGCGCTCATAGGGTTGCACACGCCCGAGACACGCACGCTGAACAATGCGTATCTGCCAAGCCCATATCCAGCGGGTGCCGAGCTTTTCTTCCGCGCAGTAACTGCGATTCATGAGTCTGTGCTTGCGCTGAAAGTAGCATTCGTAGTTTGCGATTTTGCGATTGTTTTCGTTTTGCTCGATATACTGCGTCGCAGTGGGCAAGGAGCACACTGGGTTCTAGCTTACGCCTGGAATCCACTGCTGGCGGTGGAAGTGGCGGGCAGTGGTCATATTGATATTGTCGGCGTGCTGCTGCTGTTGCTATCTGCAGCCGCGTTGGTACGGCGTTGGCGAACGGTTGCAGCCATCACATTTGGGCTGGCGGTCGCCGTGAAATTGCTCCCGATTGTTTTGCTGCCGCTCTACTGGAAGCGTATTCGTATGCGCGACGCCGCGCTGGCGGCAGTCGTGGTCGGACTTCTATACGCACCATTTCTCAGCCTCGGACGGATTCCGATCGGCTCGCTCGGCACTTACGTGCAGAGTTTCCGCTTTAACGATCCGCTGTTTGCAGCGCTCGAGCGCGTGGCGGCTCCGCAGCTTGTAGCTGGGTTGGCAGTACTCGTCGGATTTCTTACAGCGATCTGGATAAGAAGAAAGTCCGCGGCGTGGTCTTCGGACGCCTTTGCTTGGCCGATCGCGGCATCGCTTTTGTGTGCCCCGGTCGTATATCCGTGGTATCTGCTCTGGATGTTGCCGTTCGTGCGGTCGGCCTCGACGGTGCCGATCATCATCTGGACGGTGAGCATCATTCCAACTTACTACGTTTGGCATTTACGCACGCTTGGTCGTCCGTGGTTGGTTCCTGGCTGGATTATGCTGCTGGAATACGGATGTGTGGCGACGGCCGCTGCAATTCTCGGGTTTCGCCGGTTCAGACGACCAGCGATAACGCAGCGACCCGGGCAAGGAATGTGATTGGCTGGCATGCGCGAAGCGCCATGTGGCGACTTGATTGTATCCAAAAGCTTTTGCCCGTCATCCAAGGTTTCATCTGTCCAATTCACCGAGGAGCGAATTCCATGACAAATATGAGACGTGTGCCGATGATCCGTCTTCTGGTTTTCGTAGTGCTGGTCCTTACTGCAACTTCCTGGGCGCAGAATCGCCCGCCAATTCTCGAACAGATCGCCAAGACGTATGGTCTCGATTCGTATGGGCAAATTGAAGCTATTCGCTATACGTGGAACGGGGAGATCACAGGGCTCTTCAAGGCTTCCCGTGCCTGGGAGTGGGAGCCCAAGACCGGCAAGGTAACTTTTGAAGGAAAAGATAAAGACGGTAAGCCGGTTAAGGTTACCTACAAGCGCTCCGAGATCAACGACGACACGAAGAAGCAAACTGATGCCGGTTTCACCAACGATAATTATTGGCTCCTATTCCCCTTGCATGCTTACTGGGACACGAGCGCCACTGTGAACGATGAAGGTATGAAGAAACTGCCGGCGGGGGCCGGTTCAGCGACGCTGGTCTCGGTGAAATATGGATCGGAACTCGGCGGCTACACGCCCGGCGACACCTGGAATCTTTATGTCGGCAAAGACAACCGCGTCGAGTACCTTGTGTTCCAACACGGCGGGGATAAAAAGCCAAGCCTCGTCAAGGCAACCTGGACAGGCTACAAGAAGGCCGGACCGCTGCTTATCTCAACCGAGCATCGCGGCTTCGCCGATGGCAAGCCCCTGCACATCTTTATTTCGGATGTGGCGGTCAAGCTGACAGGCTCGGACAAGTGGATGCCCGCGCAATAAGTAATGGACGGGTTCGTTCGGGAATCGACAACTTTCTTCACGAAGCAGCCTCTCTCGCGATCACTACGGTAGTGCAGGAACTGCCCAGCTTGGGTAGATCGCGATTTGCGGCCATGCGGATGCGCAGCGTCGGGCGTTGCCCGCGAACGATTGGGCAATAAGAGTCAGGCTCTAGCAGCGCGCCCTGGAGGCGACGCCTTCCGGCACATCCTCCGTGGCACGACTCGCGGAACTCGCAAGGCTGGCACGTTTCGGGAAGCGTGCGGGCTTGGCTGAAGGGCGCAGAGTCCAGAATGTCGAGCCCCATCGAGACCAAATCCGACAGCGGCTCTCCCGATCCTGGCCAATAAACGCAAGGCTGTGTGGTGCCACGCGGCGTAACCCTCACCGTGCTTACGCCGCATCCTCCTCGCAGCGGCGGAAGGCCAGCCATCGCTCGTACCAGCGGCTCGCCGATCGCGATCACATCGGTTTTCGCGAAAAGACGCCGGAACCCTTCCCAGTACTCTTCGTAGGACAGAGCATAGATGTCGGATCGCACCGCCTGGTACACGTTCACACGCAGGGGGGCGTAAAACTGTTTGGCTACTCGCGCGACCTCGGCCAGACGCAGGTAGTTCGACTTCATCATGACCGCGATGATGGTTACGGGGACATCCAATCTCACGCAACGCTCCGCTTGCTGGTGGATCAGTTCCCAATTGCCGTTTCCGCGCTGTGCATCCTGTTCCGCCTGTGTTGGGTAATCGAGCGAAAACTCAATGTCGTGAAAGGCGCGCAACTCGTCGTCTCTTAACTCAGCCACACTATGGCCGTTGGAAGTGATGGTGAGTTTTAGGGGTTTTTGGCGCAGGTACGCCAGAATCGGTTTAAATTCCGGATGCATTCCATTCTCACCAGTGCCCAGATTCACCGAACGGATGGGCAATCGTTCCATGACGGACTTCACCTGCTCCAGAGAGAGACGATCAGTGCGGGCTGGATCGCGGTAGCAGAAGGCGCACGAAAGATTACACTCGTTGGTGAGCCCGAGCCCAAGCGAAATCGCGGCAGAATTCGCATCCTCTCCGGACGGGATGGATGAAGATTTGCCGGCGACGTTATTCATAGAGCATTCTCCGCCAACCATCAAGGCAAACGCGCGAAGCATTGCGTATAGCGGGCGACTGCGGCATACTCTGGCCGGCTCCCCAGTTTGCGCTCCAGCTCAAAAATTCGCTCATACTCGGCACTGCGAGAAACCCGCGACGGCAAGTAATCCGCGAGGACGCGTACACCCCGCTCGGCAATCACTGCGAGCGACGCCGCTTTCAGCATGGCTTGCAGGCTCTCTGGCGTAAATAGTCGTACTCGGCCTCCGTATAAAGACTCTTGTCCCCACTCAGCAGTGAGATTCCGTTCGGCAACTGCCAAATCGCCGGCTTCGATAACAGCCTTGAATACTTCGCCGGCCCGGTTCCGCACCAGGACTGACAGCATCGCTGATGAATCCCGCAGGGCGCGAGCCGCGCCCCGCAACACAGCAATCGGATCGTCGATATATTCCAGTACGTTGTGGCACAGAACTACATCAAACGATGCTGCGTGAAACAAGTCTGCCAGTTGATGGGCGTCGCCGTGTTGCAGCGCGATCTTCTCCGTAACCCCCGCTTCGCGTGCGGCGCGTTGCGCAATATCCAACATCGCCGGAGACGAATCCAGCAGCGTGACCTGACTGCCAAGCCGCGCCAGGCGAACCGCCGTCGCGCCCGTGCCGCACCCGACATCGAGCGCACAAAAGGAGTCCTTGGCACGAAGAGGAAGAAAATCCTGCAGATTGACAAAGCACAAGTCGGAGCGCAACCGGCCTTCGGGCGTCCCGAGGTAAGCGGCATATTCGTCCGCACGGCTCTGGAAGCGTTCGCTGTCGGCATTGGCGGTCATCTTCATGCAACGCTCAAGCGAAGTCGTTCCCCAATCCAATCGCTGGCGAGGACCAGAGCGTAGATCAAGAGAATGAGCGTACTCAGGCGGTTGTAGAAACCGAGTTGCACATTGTTATAGATCGCCTGTCCCAAGCCGCCACCGCCGACCAGCCCCAGAATGGTAGAAGCCCGCAGATTCATCTCCCACCGCAGGACCGTGTAGCTGGTCAGTAGAGGGCGGGCTTGCGGCCACATGGCCCAGAGCAACAGTTGAATGGGACGCGCGCCCAGGGAACGCAAGGCTTCCACCGGACGAAAAGGCACCTCCTCCAGTGTCTCGGCGTACAGTTTGCCGAGAACTCCGG